>ERZ832973.9-NODE-9-length-242731-cov-23.139783_pt1 | contig 242731 bp, 230 predicted proteins | sample MGYA00519950_ERZ832973 | MGnify/ENA primary metagenome ERZ832973 (study PRJEB31850, sample SAMEA3708734) | human gut metagenome | biome: human gut; feature: human-associated habitat; material: faeces | place: China | collected 2014 ... | reverse complement strand
GCAATTCATCTCCCACCTGTAGAGGAAGGAGAATTCTTGCTAGCTCTTGTTAAAATGATAACATATTTTGCTAATATGATAGCATATTCTGGCATTTTGGTAAATGACTACATATCAGTTCTTCTGACTTTATGTGATTCAATTATTACTAATTCTACACCAATGATCCAACGTTAAGATATCCCTGTATTTTGGCAATTTCCAAAGATTTTACATCGTCAAATAGATCAACATATAAATCCATTGTTGTTGTATTTCTTGAATTGTAATATGTCCTAAAGTTGGTAAAATATGATGTATTGCAAAGCTTTTATAGCTGCTAAATGTATTCTCTTTGATACTTGAACCTTTTATAGATTCCAACCATTAAAAAACCAAACCTTAAATGTAGGATTTTCCGAATAAACTACATTCCCATGTGCAAATTCATACTGAGTATCGGCTACCCATTTCCGACACTCTTGAAGTTTATGGAAATACTTCTGTATTCGTTTTCCTGTTCGTGGATCTGTAACTCGTCCTGTGTATAAACCATCCTTTCTTTGTGAAATCCCGATTCCCAATTCTTTCCCTTGTTCCCTCTTTTATTCGAACATCAAAATTAAGATCTGTGAAATTTGAACGCTGAACTTCCGGCTTTTGTTACAACAAAGTTTATAAAATATTATGTCTGATAATTACCAAAGAATATAAATTAATAGCGATGTAATCAGTGATTTTTACAAAAAAGTGGCAGAAGCCTTTAGACTTCTGCCACTTTTACAATTTCCCTTAAAATCAAATTATATTATAACTTTTTCATTGTATATTCTGCTAAAGCAACACTTACAATCAAGGCAATTACCCAACACACAAGAGTAATTATATCCGTCAAAAGATTTATAGGCAGAAAATGATTAATTAATTTATTTATGACAAAAACAAAAATAACAAAATAAACAATTGTCAAAAAAATCTGAAAAAGTTTGCGCATTATTCACCTACCAATAAATAATTATCAATATCTGCCGCGGAATCATTGTCTAATAAATCATAACTATCCAGGAAATAATTCAATGTTTCGAAGGTGTAATCCTCAGTTGCATACTCTTCTACTATCTTAAATTTGAAAGTAAGCTCATCCCCAACTTTAATACGCTCACGTAAGTTCCCCTTCCCCATTCTAACTTGCACACTCATTTTCTATGTACTTAATATTATCATTCTTTATATTATTTTGCAAGTATATTTTTGTCACCATAATAGTTTTCACAATAATTATTTTAAAATAATAAATTGGCAAAATTATTTTTTGGGTATACTATTATATATAGATTGGAGTGCCATTATAAATTCTATAAAATAACTGCCTCGATCTTTTTTATGACTTAATTTACTGTTTTATCGTATATATTAAATATTAAAAGAATGGAGGCATCCATGAGCCGAAACTATTTTTTGACAGGAATAACAGAATTGTTAATTTTGACCATCTTAAAACATCAAGATAGTTACGCATATGAAATCACTAAAATAATTCAACAAGAATCCCTAGAGTTAATATCGATTTCTCATGCAACAATTTATACTGCAATCTATAAACTGGAAAAAGAAAATTATATTTCTGAATACAGTAAAACGGTTGGGAAAAAAAGAGTACGAGTATATTACCACCTAGAACAATGTGGTTTGGAATATTTGGAGCAGCTATCCCAAAATTATACTCAAATAAGCAAAGGGGTATCCCTAATTTTAGAATCATTAAATCAATAGTATTTTCTGGAGGTTAATAATGGATACTATTTGTCGAGAATATATCAAGCAAACTCAAATGTTATTTCCTATAATAAGGAAAAAAGAAAGAATTTATTTAAAGTCTTTATATAATGATTTGATAGAGTACTGTGATATTAATAAAATATCTAACCTACAAGAATTATTTCATGAATACGGTTCTCCTACTCAGATTGTTCAAGAATATTTATCATCCTTAAATGAATCTGATTTAAAAAATTGCTTAAAAAGAAAACATATAAAAAAAATTTTATTTATATGTTGTATTACTGTTCCAGCAATACTTATAATCACATTTTCTGTAAGGCTTTATTTATGGAATAATCTTCAAAAACAAGTTTATTCAAACATTGAAATGAACACTGATCCAAATACCATATATTCTATAGGAGATGAACTTAATGGAAATCAGACAAAATAATTACAAAATTTGTACAAAGTATCTTAACCAAGTAAAATCTTTTTTTCCTGTCATAACTAAAAATGAAAAAAAGTTTCTAAGCAACTACCCAATTTTTGATGCTTGTCCAGAAGATCAATCAATTACATTAGAATACCTGCATGAAGAATTCGGAAAGCCCGAGGAAATATTCTCTGCCTACTTATCAACCGTTCATACAGATGAATTAGTACGTCAAATAAAAAGAACAAAACGTTTTAAAATAGCCACAGTATTGATATTATTAATCACTGCTGCCACTTTAATAGGCGCTTGCATAAACATACATAACAACTATAATGCATATCAAGAAACTGTAGATGATATCAATGGATACTGGATTGATGAAATTCACTAAACCAAGGAGGAACATTCATTATGCGAAAAAAAATTATTGCTTTATTTTCATTTTTTATCCTAATTTTTTCAATTTCTTTTTCTGCTTATGCAGCTTCACCTACTCAACAAATAGAATACTTATCAGACGGAAGCTATATTGTTACTGAAATCGTATCTGAACCTTCAGATTATTCATTGTTTTCTACAACACAAACCAAAAGCAAAACAAGTACTTATTATAACGCAGCTAACGAAAAAATTTGGGCTGTAACTGTAACAGGTACTTTTTCATATGGCAACGGAACATCTACTTGTCTCTCTGCTTCTTGCACCACCTCTTTATATAGTAATTCTTGGTCCGTTGGAAATAAAAAAGCTAGTAAATCTGGTAACACTGCTAAAGCAAGTGCTACTGGTGTCCGTTATACTAACGGACACGCTGTTCAATCTATTACAAGAACAGTTACCTTAACATGTTCGGCTACAGGAAATTTTTCTTAGTAAAATAATTGTGTTTTTCCCATAAGAAACATAAAAAGAAGTTCACTCCAGAAGGGAGTTGGCTTCTTTTTTTAATATACATTTTTCACTTCAATGCTATAAAATAAAAATAGACATCTGCAATCCACTAGCTTTTAACATTAGGTTAAGGTAGTCAAAGATAATAAATTATTATATACTTGGGATATAGGAAAATGAAAATCAAAAACGAACAATTTTATTATATATTGTCTGCATATATAGAAATTACTGGGATTAAAACAGAAATCAGATGATACGAAGCGCTATTTTTTGATATATGTCAAAAGACACAATTGATTTACTGATATATGGAAAAGGATCTGAGATGTGAATGCTTTATGAGCAGATGGATATTTTATCTGTAATGTATGAAATGTAACGGTAGAAATATTAAGAATACAATGTAAATCGAGGTCAAGAAAGAAGGTGACATTAAATATTAAATGCGTATATTGATCACTATTTATGGTTTTGAAATGTCCGAATTGTCATGTTATACATAGCAGAGATGCGAATGAAAACACATATTTTTTTCATAAAGAACTGTACTGTAATATGAGACTTTTTCTACACCAAACACTACACCAATTTTCGTTACCAGACGTGACTATACGTGACCATATGTGAAATACACAAAAACGTTTTTAATCCAGTATTTACGCTATATTCCAGCAGTTTAGGCATTTTCAGAACTTCCTATAATTTTATATTTAACATATTTTGCTACTTTGGTAAACAGTTTCGAACATCTGTTTTGAATTTGATTCCGAGAAATATGTGTTTGAACGAAATGGACAATGATACGGCAGTACAGGTACATTTCGCTGTTTCGAGTTTATGAAGAAAGGATTTTGACCGTATGAAATTTGTAATTCAGCGTGTACAGCACGCTTCTGTGACGGTAGACAACGAAGTAATTGGAAAAATCGGGAAAGGATTTTTAGTTCTGATTGGTGTTTCTGAGGAAGATAACACTGAGATTGCAGACAAAATGATAAAAAAACTGATTGGTATGCGTATTTTTGAAGATGAAAATGGAAAAACCAATCTGGCACTTAAAGATGTAGATGGAGAACTGCTGTTGATTTCTCAGTTTACCTTATATGCAGACTGCAAAAAAGGAAATCGTCCATCTTTTATTAAAGCAGGAAATCCGGAGCTTGCAAACAGCTTATATGAATATATCATTGCGGCATGCAAAAAAGAACTTCCGGTTGTAGAGACAGGAAGCTTTGGTGCAGATATGAAAGTAGAACTGATGAATGATGGACCGTTTACCATTGTACTGGATTCGGATGAACTCATAAAATAATAAGTGCTGGCAAACCAGGAAGAATTTCATGATTGATGAGAAAAATCAATATGGATGGTTTTATTCATAGTATGATTGTACGTAACAGACCGGGGCATTTTATTGCCCCGGTCTGTTTTGATCTTCACTCTGTTTTCCTATTTTTTCTTTTAATCTGTCATATACCAGTTGGCGGAACAACGTATAACATACCGATGCAAGTGGAATAAACAGAAACATTCCAACGATTCCCATGAGTTTGCCTCCGGCAATCACAGCCAGCAGTACCCAGATGGATGGCAATCCAACAGAGTTTCCTACCACATGCGGATAGATGAGATTTCCTTCAATTTGCTGTAATACGAAAAATATAATCAGAAACACAACAGCCTGTTGTGGGTTTACGATAAAAATCAGGAAAACGCCAAAAATGCATCCTGCAAAAGCACCAAAGATTGGTATCAATGCGGTACAGGCAATAACGACACTGATCAGCAATGCATAAGGCATGCGGAAAATCGTTAATGTCAGCAAAAATAGACCGCCCAGAATCAATGCTTCCAGACATTGCCCGGTAAAAAAGCGTGTAAAACTTCTGGAAATCATGGCACAAATACCAAAGAGCTTTTCTGCTCTTTCTTCTGAGCAAAATGCGTAAATTACTTTTTTAACCTGCATTTGCAGTTTTTCTTTTTGGAACAACAGATAGCAGGCAAATGCAAAGGCCAGAAATCCAGTCACAATTCCCTGAAATACAGAACCGATGGCAGAAATGGTGGAACCAGTAATTGTTTTCGCACTGTCTTTCAAAAAATCAGAGACGGTCTGCAGAATCTGTTGTGTATCAAATGTTTGCATTCCCATCAGGTGTTTAACCAAAGGAACTTTTTTATTCAGATGCTCCATACTGGATTGGAATTGTGGCACAAAATCTGTGATATTTTCATTCAACATGGAAAAACTGTTCGCCAATTGCGGAATCATAAAAAACAGAATCAGCCAAATGATTGTAATAACGATAAGCAATGTTAATAAAAAGCTGGCAATGCGAGTCGATACCCGATAGCTGTTCGATTTATTACGAAATAGCCTTTTTTCAATAAAACGCATAGGAATATTTAATATAAATGCCATAATACAGCCAACAAGGAATGGAAGCAAAATTTCCCAGACAGTACGCAACAGATTCCATTCGGTGTCAGTTTTTCCAAGGAGCATGATAAACAAAACTGCAATGATAAGCAGTAAATACTTATGTTTTTGTATATAATCCTGAAATTTCATTTTAGTCCTCAATTCTTCTATTTCTTATCCATTTACATAACTGGATGATCGGCAAACTCAAAAATGCGTAGAGATATACAATTCCAAGTTGTGCCAACGTCAGAGTTTGCACTTTAAACAGATTTTGTAATCCCGGAAGTGTGAGAACCCCGGTAATTAATACAGCTCCCAGTGCAAATGCACCAATTAACCACTTGTTATTTTTCATTTTTTTTGTGAACAGAATCGGTTTTTCTGATTTGCAATTAAATCCATGAAATAACCGCGCCAGACAAAGGGTTCCAAAAGCGCAGGTGCTTGCAAGCAGAGCATTTCCCTGCTGTAATCCCGTGAGAAAAGAACAAACTGTTGCCGTTCCGATTACCAATCCTTCCAGGCCTATTTTTTTCATAAAAGAGGTAGTTAAAATAGAACCGGTAGCAGCTCGCGGGTGTTCTTTCATCACATCATCTGTGTGCGGTTCAAGTCCAAGGGCAATTGCAGGCAGACTGTCTGTCAATAAATTGATAAATAGCAAATGTACCGGTGCAAAAGGAACCGGAAGTCCTGCAAGGGATGCTGTTAAAACAGTTAAAATGGCCCCTAAATTTCCTGATAACAGAAATTCAATGGCATGCAAAATGTTGCGATACAGATTTCTTCCGTTTTTCACTGCTGATACAATAGTAGAAAAATTATCATCTGTTAAAACCATGTCAGAAGCATCTTTAGCAACTTCTGTTCCGGTATTTCCCATAGCAACGCCAATATCAGCCTGTTTCAATGCCGGGGCATCATTTACACCGTCTCCTGTCATAGCTACTATATTTCCACGTGCCTGCCATGCACGGACGATGCGAATTTTGTGTTCCGGTGAAACCCTGGCATAAACGGATATTTCAGGAACCAGTTCCTGCAATTCCTGATCGGACATCGCATCAAGTACCGCACCTTCACATGCTTTTGTATCCGGTGTCAGAATTCCAATTCGTCTGGCAATGGCAGACGCCGTCACAATGTGGTCTCCGGTAATCATGACCGGTCGGATGCCTGCATGGATGCAGGTCGCCACTGCTTCTTCCGATTCCGGACGTGGCGGATCCATCATAGAAATCAGACCAAGAAATGTCAGATGAGATTCATGGTCAAATGTTAGTTTGTCAATAACAGTAAGTTCTCTGTAGGCAAACGCAAGTACGCGTAGTCCTTGTTCAGAATATTGCTGATTTTGCATCTGAATCCGTTTTTTCTCGTCACGGTTCATAGGAATTGTGCCATTTGTTGTCCAGATCGCATCTGTTCGCTGTAATAGTACATCAACCGCACCTTTCACAATTAAAATTTGTTTTTCAGCAAAATCAGAACTATGATCATCTTTGGAACATGTATGCAGTGTTGACATCATTTTACGATCACTGTCAAAAGGAAGTTCGTCGATTCTTGGATGTTTTGCCTGTATTTCAGAAATAGCAATGTGCATCTGTGGCTCCATCTGCAGCAAGGCAATTTCTGTCGGATCGCCGATTTCTTTATTTTCCTGTTCAATTCTTGCATCATTACATAACACACTGGCAAAATACAGTAATTTATTAGAAGTATCGGAAGCTGTTACCTCATCTGCAAGAACAGAGTGTCCATTTACATAATAGTCTTCCACTGTCATTTTATTCTGAGTCAGAGTTCCGGTTTTATCTGAACAGATGACAGAGATGCTTCCGAGTCCTTCTACTGCCTGAAGTTTTCGGATAATGGCATGTTCTTTTGCCATTTTTTGTGTACCAAATGATAAAACGATCGTAACAATGGAACTTAATGCTTCCGGAATAGCGGCAACTGCTAAAGCGACGGCAAATAAAAAGGCATTTCCAATCGATTCTCCACGAAAAACGCTGATTCCAAACAAGATTCCACAAAAGACTAAAATAGCCATGGAAAGTTTTTTGCCGAAAGAATCAAGTGATATTTGCAACGGAGTTCGTTTCGCAGAGGTGTTGTGTAAAAGATTCGCGATTTTGCCGACTTCTGTATGCATGCCGATATCAGTAATAATAATTTTTCCACGACCATTGGTAATGAAACTACCGGAAAACACCATGTTTCTGCGATCACCAAGCGCTGCCTGGCCGGGAATTGCATCGGTGATTTTATCAACACTGAGACTCTCACCAGTCAAAGCACTTTCATCAATTTTTAAACCGGCACACTCAATAATCCGGCCATCAGCAGGAACAATATCACCGGCTTCCAAAAGGACGATATCGCCTGGAATCAGGTCTCTGGCAGGAAGCTGCACAACACTTCCGTCACGAAATACGGATGCTTTTGGTGCGGATAAGTTTTTTAAACTGTTTAAAGAACGTTCCGCCTGTCGGGTCTGTACGGTTCCAAGAATGGCATTTAAGGTAATAACGACCAGAATAACGACAGCACTTTCTGCGTCACCAAGCAGTCCGGATATGATTGCCGCAATAATGAGAATGATTACAAGAAAATCCTGAAATTGTTCCAGAAAAAGTTTCCATAAAGGTTTCGATTTCGCAGCGGTCAGTTCATTCCAGCCTGATGTGCGGCGGCGTTCCTCTGCCTGTGTGGATGTCAGTCCGTCTATGGGGCTGTTAAAGTGTTTCATAACCTGCGTTGCGGTCAGTTGATACATTTCTTTCATGTTAATCCTCCTTGTATCTGTCTGCATCATGTTATCTGCAATTTGCTTGTTGATTATGCAAACTCAGGAATCTTTGAATGAAAAAAGAGACCCTTATTGCACAATCAATGTACAATAAAAGTCTCACCGTTTGCTTACGACACCGGATGTTTCACATCGTACTGACGACACCGTAAACGTGGAATCACGTAGGTTACTCCCTCTTATTGACTCTACTATATATGATAAGGAGGGAATGTGTCAAGAAAAAAATTATTTCTACGACCGTATTTCTATGATGTTGGGGGCAAAAGATGCCGTACGAATTATTCTTTAATCAGATTAGATCATCAGTTCCACATTTTGTTCGATTTCAACACTGGCGTTAAGAAGATCATCTTTGTGACAAGCATATTCTTCAGGCTCTATACGCCAGGCCAGGCCGCAGCCGGCGGATAGTTCCCTTGGAACGGGAATCAGACGACCGGAGATGCCATGTTTTTTACAATATAATTCCATAGCCATGGCGGCTGAGGTTGTATGAAATGTTAAAATCTGATAAGGCTTTTTCTTACGCATGACGATAATTCTCCATTTTTCTGATAAGTTATGATATATAGCCACAGTCTGACAGAAGAAAGACTGATCTTCTGTTATTATGCCCGAAATGTAATTTCAAAGCAATCGTTTTTCTGTTCAGTCTGAAACTCTTTTTTCTGATATTTTAAGGTCTTTTCGATGTTTGTTCTTGTATGAGCTTCATCGCCGATCACATGAATCGTTTCACCCGGATACTCGTCCATGGCATCCATAACAAGCAAAACCGGTTCCGGACAGGAAAGTCCTCTTACATCTACTTCAATAAATTTTGCCATTTTTATTTTCCTCTTTTCAGATTTCTTTTATTTGTTGCTGCAATGATAAATAATACAATGATGCATGCGATAACGGCTGCTTTACCTGCGATAGCCGGACCGCCTGCAACTGCGGCCTCTGTCTCAGTTGCAGCTTTTGCTGCTGCGCCTGCCAGGCCAAAGTTATGTGCAAATGCGGCACCAAGGAGCATACCAAGGAAAGTTACGGCACTGTCGGAAGACCCCTGTCCTGCCAGAATCAGCTGACGAAGTGGGCATCCGCCTGCCAGCACAGCACCAAATCCAACTACATACATGCCAAGGATGTTCCACAAATGCTGGGAATGTGCGATAGGCTGACCAGTGAAGCTTAAATGAAAGTTTCCGCTTGCAATGTTGTAAATTAACATAACCACAAACAGTGCTCCGATGATACTGATCAAGTCAAAGTTTTTCATCAGAATGACATCACGGATACTTCCGGCGAAGCACATTCTGCTCATCTGTGCGATAGCGCCAATGATCAGAGCTACAATCAATGCGATGGCAATTGGCGCATGCATACTTCCAGGTCCTTCAATACTTGCTGCATATGCACCGGTTGCAACACCGATGATCAGTAATACGATCAATGCGATTGGTAATACCATGCCGTTTGTTTTCTTTGTTTCATAAGCTCTTCCGAGGGAAAATCCTTTTTTCAGGAAGAAAGTTCCGGTTGCCACACCACCGACGAACCCAATGAGTGCCACATAAGCATTCAAATCTCCGGCAGACATGCGGATAACCATACGAAGCGGACATCCAAGAAATACCAATGCACCGATCATCATGATCATTCCAAGCAGGAAACGAATCATTGGGGAAGAACCGGCGGTTGCTTTGTACTCCTTTGTGATCAGAGAGATAATAAATGCACCAACTACAAATCCTACGATTTCCGGGCGAAAATACTGCACCGGTGCTGCAGAATGGAGGTTCAGAGCTCCTGCTGTGTCACGGATAAAACATGCTACACAGATGGCCATATTTGCCGGATTTCCAAAGACTGCAAGCAATACTGCCAGTACTCCAGCGATGGCACCTGCGATTGCAAGCTTCCATGTTTTGTCAAATAGTTTCATAACTGTTCTCCTCATATCTTTCTGACGTATCATTACGTCTGTTTTTAATATATTCAGTATAACATTCCTGTATTTTCCAGTAAAATTGTTAATATTGATAATTACTATAAATATATAGATAATTTAAATAAATTGGTGTAATATACATTTATAGGATTGGGTGTCAAAACACCCAAATCATGATTATACGGATTGCTCCGTGCTTTGCACTCCCACAATCTTTTCCGCTATTCGTATATCGTGGGATGAAATCAACTGAAAGGAAAAATAACTATGGATATCAGACAATTAGAAGCTTTTGTATATACCGTTAAATACCAGAGTTTTTCTCAGGCAGCACAAAAATTGTATTTATCACAACCTACTGTCAGTGCACACATTCGATCGCTGGAACAGGAATTTCACACACAGTTACTAAAACGGACAACAAAAACGTTGTCTGTAACACCTGCCGGTATGAAATTATATCAGTATGCATCGGAAATTCTGACATTACAGCAAAAAGCTGTACTGGAGCTTTCCAATGAGGGTACAAACAAACTACGGATTGGTGTATCATCCGTTCCATCTCTCTATGTGCTTCCGGAACTGCTGGCGGCCTATCATGCAGATTTTCCGGATGTAACCTTCCACACTTCCTGTGGAGACAGCCTGGAAATCATTCGTAAAATAGATGACGGAACCTGTGATCTGGGGCTTGTTGGAACTGTCTGTTCAGACACAACTTGCGAATTTCTTCCTTTTGCACCCGATGAACTTGTAGTTGCGACACCGGCGACGCCGTATTATCAGGCATTTACAGAGCAGAAAGCACCATTGAAGGTCTTGCTGAAGGAACCATTTTTACTCCGGGAAGATAATTCCGGCACAAAGCAGGAAACCCTCCATTTTTTAAAAAACAGAGGGCTTACATTGGATGATCTAAATGTGATTGCAATTATGGATGATGCAGGTTCCTTAAAAAAATGTATTAAACTTGGAATGGGAATCTCGATTCTCTCACGTGCCACGGTAGCTTCTGATGCAAAACAAAAAGAATTGTTAATCTTCCCTTTAGGTGAAGAAGCTTTCCTGCGAAACCTTTATATTGCATATTCACCTGTTCGATATCTGCCGGAACCAGCAGGGCAGTTTCTGGAATTTCTAAAAAAATATTATCAGCTGTCATGACAGCTGTTCAAGTCGAACGTATATGAGACTTGGTGCGTGATTCTGGTCAGCGAAAGCTGACATATTCTTCTCAGAATCACTGCACTCTACACAAACAATCGAACAGAATGTTCGATTGCTTGCATGACATCGTATTATAACTCAGAAATTGTTCCTACATAAGGAATCATCAGATAAGCGCCACTTTCAATCGTATCGCTGGTCAGATGATTCATCTCTTTCACCTCATCAATATATTCCTGACGATCAAAAGAGCTGTTTCCCATATATTGATCTGCCAGTGTCCATAAAGTATCCCCCTCTTCTATCTGAATTGTTTTATAGTAAACATTCTCTTTATGTACGGAAGAAGCTTTTACCTGATTTCCTTTCAGACAGCTTGTACTCACCAGTACCGTAGCCAGAATAGTAAGAAACATAACAGCTATTCCAAAAATCTGTCGTTTCAGTGCCTGTTTCTTTTTGGCTGCACGGATACGTGCTTTTTTCTGTGTCTGTGTTCTGATCTGCGCTTTCTGATACGGATTAGTATTGTAAATTACGGAATATGTACTCATGTGTGTGTCCTCCCATACATTCTCTTCTTTACACGGTAGTAGCTAAGCGTCCGAAATTATGTTCGGAACATCTGTTCGATAACTGTATTATACAAAACACCTGTTCGAATGTCAAGGAGAAATACGAACAGATTTTCGGAACAAGTTTTCGAATATGTTTGAAATCATTAGTTTGTTATGCTATAATTTAATCATGAAACAGGTAATGAATATTAAGGAGAGTTAAATATATTATGTCATATGGAAAGATCAGCGATAAACAAAGAGAAATTTTAGAATATATCAAAGCAGAGATTTTAAACAAAGGATATCCACCGGCAGTGCGTGAAATCTGCGAAGCTGTCAAATTAAAATCTACTTCTTCTGTTCATGCACATTTAGAGACACTGGAGAAAAACGGTTATATTCGTCGTGATCCTACCAAACCACGTGCTATTGAAATTGTGGATGAGAACTTTAATCTGACCAGACGAGAAATGGTTAATGTACCGATTGTCGGCAGAGTTGCAGCCGGAGAACCGATCCTTGCGGTAGAAAACATTGAAAATTATTTCCCGATTCCGGCTGAATTTATGCCAAATGAACAAACCTTTATTTTACAGGTTCAGGGAGAAAGTATGGTCAATGCCGGTATTTTGGACGGGGATTATCTTCTGGTAGAACAGCAGACAACAGCAAACGATGGGGATATGGTAGTCGCACTTGTAGATGATTCTGCTACGGTTAAGACATTTTATAAAGAAAATGGTTATTATCGTCTGCAGCCGGAAAATGATTTTATGGAACCGATTATCGTCTCCGATGTGATGATCATGGGAAAAGTGATAGGAACATTCCGATTCTTTAAATAAATGCAATTCTGCATGTAAACAGGGAAAATCCGGAGCAAAATCCAAGACAGGACGATTGAAAATCATCCGTGTCTGTCTGGATTTCCGCTCCGGATTTTTCTTTACTCAGATAAACGAAAAATTACAGTTCTTCCGGTGAAATAACTTTACCATCCTGCCAGATTCTCTCAAGATCATAAAATAAACGATCTTCTTTAGAAAATAAATGAATAATAATATCCTTATAATCCATTAAAATCCAGCTGGAGTTATTATTTCCTTCTTTCTGTGCGCAGTGATATCCTGCTTTGTAAAGTTCCTCTTCTGCTGCGTCCATCATTGCCTGCAGTTGGTTTGTATTTGCAGCACTTGCAATTACAAAATAATCTGCAATGACAGAAATTTCACTGATATCAATTACCTGCACATCTTCTGCTTTTTTGTCAGATAATGCGTGACAGGCGATCTTCGCCATTTCACGGGATACGTCATTCATACTATTCACCCTATTCCTTTCTGGTTGTTCTTCTGGCTTTCAAACCAGTTTTTATAGTAATTATAAGCGGCCAGTGTTGTCGGATCCATTGTCTGTTCCTCGTGTTTTTCCAGATATGCTACGGTATCTTTTAAAATATAATAGACAGTCATATCGAGATCCTGGTCAGCCATCTTACGCAGTTCTTTTAAATGAGGAGCCTTGTCCCGGTTCGGTTCAATGTAATCTGAGATAAAAATGATTTTATCCAGAAGACTCATGTCCGGAACTCCTGTGGTATGGACACGGATGGCATGCAGGATATCAAAATCGGTAATATGGTATTCCTGTTCTGCCAGAATTGCACCACATTTTGCATGCAACAGAGACGGATTCTTGTATTCTGCATCGCTGATAGAGGTCTTGTATTCCCTGCAGAGTGTGATTTTTGTGTCATCATCCATATACTTTGCACAGTCATGCAAAAGACCTGCCAGTTCAGCGGCATCTTTGTCATAACCATACCGTTCAGCAAGATGACGTGCGGTTTTGGCTACCCCAAGTGTGTGCTCGTATCTTGCAGGTTTTAATATTGTTTTTAAATTATTTTGTATTTCTTTTACTGTCATGCGAAATCCTCCCGGTAAAGAGCGTGGTCTCTGATATACTGTTCAGCCTGAGGCGGAAGCATGTAACGGATCGTAGTTCCCCGCATAATACGTTCGCGCAGCTCTCTGCTGGACACACTGAAATTCGGCGTGTTCAGGCGATAAAAACCGGAATGATATTTTTCTTTCAGATATACAATCTGTCGGTCAACTTCATCTGCATTGAGATTTCCGCGGACTGCAGCCAGTATATTGGCATATTTGCAGATTTCCTCCGGATGTCTCCAACTGTCAAAATCGAACAGGGAATCCGCACCAAGGATGAAATAAAGTTCGCAGTCCGGATAATCGTTATGAAACCGAGCCAACGTCACGTATGTGTAGTTGACGCCGGTGCTTTCAATTTCACGATAAGAAATTGAAAATTTCGGATTATCAGCAATAGCTGCTTCTACCATATGACAGCGGTGAATGCTCATTTTTTCTCCCATAAAAGCCTTGTGGGGAGTATGCCCCGTAGGGAGAAAAATGACATGATCCAGTTCAAACTGATCACAGGCATTTTCTGCAATCAAAAGATGCCCATAATGAACGGGATTGAAGGTACCGCCAAATATACCGATTTTCTTTTTGTTCAGAGTCATATACCATACTCCATTTCTGACGGATTAAGGCAAAACAATCTTTGGATTTTCCTTATCCGGTTTATATAATACAATTTTCTTGCCGATTACCTGCACTACCTGGGAATGGGTACGTTCTGCGATTACAGCTGCAATCTCGCGTGGATCATCAAAACAGTTTTTTAACACACTCAATTTAATCAATTCATGTGTATTAAAACATTCAGTAATCGCATTTACTATTTCCGGTGTCACACTGGATTTTCCGACCTGAAAAATCGGTTCCAGATTCATGGCAAGACCTTTTAAATAAGCTCTCTGTTTACTTGTCATAATTATTCTCCATAGGCTCACTGTGCAGATGCATCGTCTGAGAAGAAATCTGCAGGGTGAAATGATATATTTTTATTTGTAGTAATCAAAAGAAAGTCCATACATGCGTACGGTATCACCTTCCTGAATACCTAAGTTTTCCAGTTCCTCTAAAATTCCCTGATCTTTTAAGAAACGCTGGAAGAACAGGAAACCTTTTTCGGATTCAATATTGGTATATCCAAGCATTTTTTCAATACGAGGACCTTCTACCACAAATTCATCTTTTTCTTCGTCATAGGCAACAGTATACGGTTCATCCAGATACATTGCAGTAGATGGATCATATTCCTGTTCAAATACAACCGGTTCACGATCCATGCCCTGAAGCATCTCATTTACTGCATATAATAATTCCTTCAGTCCTTTTCCGCTGACTGCTGAAATGGCAAACACGCGAATGCCCTGTGGCTCAAATTCCTGTCGCAGCTTTTCCACCGGATCCTCATCCCCGGCATAGATCGCATCAATTTTGTTAGCTGCAATCACCTGTGGCTTTTTCGCCAGATCCGGATTGTAAGCTTCCAGTTCCTTATTGATGGCATAAATATCTGCGATTGGGTCACGACCTTCTGTGGAAGCCGCATCGACCATATGGATCATGACACGAGTGCGCTCAATGTGTTTTAAAAATTCATGTCCAAGACCGATTCCTTCAGATGCCCCTTCAATCAGTCCCGGAATATCTGCGATGACAAAGCCCTGACCTTCTGACAGGTCAACAACGCCCAGATTCGGGTTTAAAGTTGTGAAATGATAGTTGGCGATCTTTGGCTGCGCATTTGTCACTCTGGACAGTAAAGTGGATTTTCCAACATTTGGGAAACCTACCAGACCTACATCGGCAATGACTTTGAGCTCCAGGCGAACTTCCAGTTCAATCCCCGGTTGTCCCGGCTGTGCATATTTCGGAGCCTGCATGGTAGCTGTCGCATAATTCTGGTTTCCTTTTCCACCACGACCTCCACGTAAAATAACCTGACGGGTATTTCCACCGGACATATCCGCAATGACTTTATCTGTCTGTGCATCACGGATGATGGTTCCTGCCGGGACTTTTACGATGATATCTTCACCGTTTTTGCCATGACAGTTTCGCTTTTTACCTTCTTCCCCGTTTTCCGCAGCATATTTGCGGCGGTGTCTGAAATCGGTCAGTGTATTCAGTCCTTCATCGACCTGGAAGATGACATCGCCGCCTTTTCCACCGTCTCCGCCGTCAGGACCGCCGTTGGGCACATATTTTTCACGGCGGAAGCTGACATGTCCGTCTCCGCCTTTTCCTGATTTTATAATAATTCTTGCACTGTCTGCAAACATAAGTTTTTATTCCTTTTTTATAGTAGAAAATAGACCCGGCTATAAAGTCGAGTCTATTGATGGATTCATTATTCGTTCGTTGCTACTGGATAAACGGAAGCCTGTTTTTTGTCTCTTCCTTTTCTCTCGAATCTTAATACACCATCTACTTTTGCAAATAATGTATCATCTCCGCCGATACCTACGTTCACACCCGGGTGAATCTTAGTACCACGCTGTCTGTATAAAATATTTCCAGCTTTTACAAACTGTCCGTCTGCTCTTTTTGCTCCTAATCTCTTAGACTCGGAATCACGGCCGTTCTTTGTAGAACCTACACCTTTTTTATGAGCAAAGAACTGAAGATTCATGTTCATCATGTTTCTTACACCTCCTCGAAGATCAAATCAATATATTCTTCGTAGTTACTCTCCATGTTCTCGAAACCTAAAATCAGCGATTTCAGCAAAAGCTGTGCATCTGTTCCATTCTTTTCCGTAATTCGAAAAGATATCATTCCGTCTGTCTCATTGGTATCGCAATAAAACAATGTTTCTGTGAATGTTTCAATGGAATTTATGCAGTTGATCGTCATTGCGGATACCGCAGCACATACGATATCATTTTCATCGGAATATTCTGCATGTCCCAAACAATCAAAACCAACAAACTGCTGATCGTGGTTCTGGTAAACTGTTATTTTTACCATTACATGTTACCTTTTCAATTAACCATTAATCTTTTCGATTTTAACTTTTGTAAAGGACTGTCTGTGTCCGTTTTTCTTGTGGTAACCGGTTTTTCTTTTATATTTGTAAACGATTACTTTTTTTCCACGTCCGTTAGCTACAACGGATGCTTCTACGGTAGCGTTCTCAACAGTCGGATTACCGATTTTCAGACTTCCGTCATTTACTGCTAATACCTGATCGAAAGTTACTGTCTCACCAGCCTCTACTCCAAGCTTTTCAATGGTAATGATATCGCCTTCAGAAACTTTGTACTGTTTACCACCTGTTGCTATAATTGCGTACATATGGCACCTCCTATTTATCATTACTCGCCAATTTCGGTGCTGCAGATCCTGCAGTCTTATACCTCGTTGTGCGGCATCTTTAGTATAATAGCAGACTGTTTTTATTCTGTCAACTGTTCTGCCAAACTTTTTTCAACTTTTTTTCTTGTGAGCTCCACAAGGTTCAGTTTTGTCATATCGATCACCTGAACCGGAACAGAATCTACTTTTACACAGCGGCGCAGATGCTCCATGACGGTATTCCGGTCTTCTTCCTGTTCAAGATTGATAAAATCAATAATGACAATTCCGGATATGTTGCGGAGCCGAAGCTGTGCAGCTGTCTCTTCTGCTGCTTCCAGATTAATTTTCAGAAAATGTTCCTGCCGATTCTTTTTGTTTACGCTCTTTCCTGTGTTGACATCCACTACAGTCAGTGCCTCCGTCGGCTCAATTACCAGATAGCCACCGGATTTCATCCAGACTTTTGGCTGCAGCGCTTCTTCGGTTTGTTTATTTAGATTATAAAGTGCAGCCAGTGGAAGTAAGGGGTCCTCATACAACCGAACCGGTATTTGTGCAAAAACCGGGTCGGAAAACTGTTGCTGCTCTATTTGTTCATACACCTGCGGCAGATCGGTGACAATCTCTATCAATCCTTCCTGTCGACTGTTTTTCAGATAGCCCATATAACTTTCCGGTGTGCGGCTGACACAGGAAAAACAGGTCCGCATGGCTGCAGTATCACAGATTGACTGCAACTGCGTTTTTAATTGTTGCAGTTCTGCCAGAAGTACCGGCGCCTCAGCTTCTTTTGCGTTTGTACGGACAATAATACCATAGGAACCATCCCATTCCGGTTCTAGCAGTGTACGGAACTGCTCTTTTTCAGCTTTTGTCAGTTTGGAAGAAAAGCTGAGCCGGCAGTCGCCGCTGGTCACTACCAGATATCGGCCGGTCAGATTCAGATTACCAGAGACAGTCGGTGCTTTCGTCTTGACACTCTCCCGTGTTACCTGTACCAGAAGTTCATCTCCCTGTACCAGTCTGGGAGATGGCATTTTTTTTGCGAACACAGGCGCAGCCTTTTCTTCCAGGGAATAGTAGCAGGAAAGCCCAGGCTTGATTTCAATAAAAGCAGCCTGAATATTCGGAACGACTTTCTGTACCCGTCCTATATAGATATTTCCAAGGATGGATTCTTGTCCGAGTTTTCGGCAGCGTACTTCCAGCATCCGGCGTTCGGAAACGGTGGCACACATGCGCACCTGATGGCTGTTGACTGAAGTGTCTGTGATAATGACTTTATGCTTCAATGACGTCACCTGCCTGATACAGCGGTCTTAATCCTTCTTCGGTGTGTTCGTAAGTTTCTACTCTGTGGATCTGCATATTAAATGGATGATAATTTTTTCCGAAATACTGATAAAAATCCTGTAATACCAGTTCCGGTTTGATATTGTCAGTGCTTCCGGCAGAAAGTTGAAGGAAAAATCCCTGCCAGCCAAGTTCTTTTTCCACATATGGACGGAACACATAGATCAGCGGCTTGAGGTCAATGACACGCTCACTCTTCTTCGTCTGCTTTGTCACTTCGATATTGCTCCGTTCTTCATAATAGATACGGATTTTTTCTTCCAGTTCCTCCTGGGTAAAATCAATCTCATTTTTAAAATATACAATATAATCTGCCGCTCCCACTGCCGTCATTGCTTTTTTTTCATCCTGCCGCAGGGCAACATATTGCGTGATTTCGATACCGTCAACCATAACCGCATTCAATGCAGCGATGGATTCTTGTGTTGATTTCGTAGACTTTGCTTCGATATCCAGGTATTCTCCGTCACTGGTGATGCCTACGCCTAAGGGTGCCGCGAAGGACATGATCTGGTGCGGTGAGAATCCTTCGGAATAAGCAATGTCAATATTGGCACGGCGCATGGCTTTCTGAAAATAACGCATGATGTCCAAATGTCCGATAAAACGCATAACACCGTACTTACGGAATTTAATTCTGATTCTCATAGCATACGCCTCCTTTATATTTCATGGCTCCGCAACCGGCACATTTCTGGCGGCAATTCGGAGTAACCGTTTCCTCATTGGCTGCATGCCATTCACGCAACAGGAACTGTTTCGTTACACCTGCATCGATAAAATCCCATGGGAAGATTTCATCTTCCTGACGGGCACGGGTAGTATAAAAGTCTGTATCAATCTGTTCTTCCGCAAACGCATCCTGCCAGATCTGATCGTCGAAAAATTCAGACCAGGCTGCGAAAATGCCTCCTTTTTCATAGACACGGATCAGTGCATTGCAAAGACGTCTGTCACCTCTGGCAAGGATTCCTTCGATCATTGTGACATCTGCTTCATGCCAGTTATATCGAATACTCTTCTTATTTAACTGAGATTTGATGGTCTCATTTACAATCTTTGCCCGTCCAAGGAACTCATCTTTTGTGCACATCGGGCTCCACTGGAAAGGTGTAAACGGTTTTGGCACAAAGAAAGAGGTACTTACTGTGATCTGACATTTTCCATTTCGCTGATCCTTCGGGATTTCATAATAACGCTCGGCAATTTCTTCTGCAAGTTCACCGATGGCTTTCATATCTTCTATGGTTTCTGTAGGTTGTCCCAGCATGAAATATAATTTCACTTTATTCCATCCACCTTCGAAGGCAAGTCCGGCACCATGCAGAATATTTTCTTTGGTCAGACCTTTGTTGATGACATCACGCAGACGCTGGGAACCGGCTTCCGGAGCAAAAGTCAAACTGCTTTTTCGGATATCCTGTACTTTACTCATAACATCCAGGGAAAACGCATCGATACGCAGGGATGGCAGGGAGATATTTACGCCTTTGTCTTTAAATTCATCGATCAGGAAAGTCAGCAGTTCTTCCAGATAGGTGTAATCGCTGGAACTTAAAGAACTCAAGGAAATTTCCTCATGTCCGGTACTGGTCAGCATCTGATAAGCTTTTTCTTTTAACATTTCAAGACTGCGTTCCCGCAGTGGACGGTACACCATACCGGCCTGACAAAAACGACAGCCACGGATACAGCCTCGCTGAATTTCCAGAACAACGCGATCCTGTGTGACTTTAATAAATGGTACCAGCGGTTTGTCCGGATACACAGATTCGGACATATTTTCCACTACCTGACGGTGGATCACAGTAGGAATATCCTCATAAACCGGCTGAAAACCAGCGATGGTTCCGTCTTCTTTATAAGATACCTCATAGAGAGACGGTACATACAGTCCCGGAATCTTAGCTGCTTCGTGTAAAAAGTTCTGGCGGCTGTAACTGCCATCCTCTTTCATCTGTTCATAGAGATCAAAGAGATCATCGTATACGGTTTCGCCTTCTCCGATATAGAAGATATCGAAAAAATCAGCAATCGGTTCCGGATTGTATGCGCAGGGGCCACCGCCGATGACGATTGGCATATGATCTGTTCTGTCTGCAGATTTCAGAGGAATTCCACCCAGATCCAGAATCTGGAGAATGTTTGGATAACAAAGCTCATATTGCAGTGTCATACATAAGAAGTCAAAGTCCTTAATTGGATCCTGGGTTTCCAGTGCAAACAGCGGAATCTGCTGTTCTTTCATAATCTTGTGCAGATCTGGCCAGGGGGAATAGACACGTTCACAGTACACATCATTCCGTAGATTGAATTGATGATACAGGATCTGGATGCCAAGATGTGACATACCGATTTCATATACATCCGGGAATGCGAAGGCAACACGTATCTTCACCGCTTCCGGATTTTTACGGACCATATTTACCTCATTTCCGATATAACGGGCAGGTTTATCTATGGTCAATAAAATTTCGTCTTTTAACGCAAGTTTATTATTCATTCTTTTTTTCCTGTTCTATTTTGTATACTTTTTGATTGTAAAGCGGACATTCGCAATCCGCTTTCGCTACTTGCTCATGAACGCAGTCGCTTTGCGACCTGTCAGTGGGAGCTTTTAACTCCCACTGACATAAGCATCCCCCTTACCCACCGCTTAGTGCTCTACGCACTTGAAGCGGGGGAATGCTTATTCTGCGTTCAAATTATGCAGGTGCTTTTTTTGATTTCCTGCACAATTTTCCATTCTAGCATAAGACAGTAAAAAGCGTCAATGAGAACATGACGCTTTTACGGGTTCTTTTCTATTCTGTGTTAAAGTTTATTCTACACTCTTCAGTGCATTTACCATATTGATACGGTCTAACATCCGGTTTGTGATAAAATCCACTGCCAGTGCAAACAGGAACGTCATACCTCCGGCAAACAGATAGGTAGTCGGATGTACGGAAACCGCGAAGTATATAGAGGGCATTTTTAAAACCATAGTCAACAGACCACTGAAAAAACGTCCCACCGGAAGTCCGAGTATAATACCGATCACTGTGAGGATCAGTGTTTCCTTATTGACATACAGATGTACTTCGTTGTCGAAAAAGCCAAGTACTTTGATGGTAGCCAGTTCCCTCTCTCGCTCGGAAATATTGGTGGTAGCCAGCGTGAATAATACAACAAAGGCAAGGCCTGCCGCCAGGGCTGTTACCAAAACAACGACACAGTTGATCAGACTGAAGGATTTTGTGAATTCATCACGCATGGTCTGTACGCTGCTGCAGGATACAACATCACTTTCCCGGGACAGAGTATCCGCATAGGATACCGGATCATCACAGGAAGCAGATAAATGTGCCAGTATCGCATTCGGTGTATAATCGCCCATCAGTGCCTCATAAGTACTCTGCCGCATATAAATCGCATTTCCGAGATAATTATGTAAAATTCCGTTCACAGAAAAAGTACATTCTTTCAGGTCACTGTTCTGGATCTGCAGAGAATCTCCCGCAGTAAATCCCATTACTTCTGACAGGTTCTGGGTAACAAGAATCTGACCATCAGACAGATCTTTTTCTTTGCCATCCAGGCCTTCCAGATTGATATAATCTGCAATGGAAGCATCCTTCGGAATTACATAGAGCGGAACTGTTTCTTCCACTGTCTGGCTTTCATTTTTCGCCTGTACCGTATCCATCTGAAGTCCGAGGTAATCCGAAATATTCGAATCTGTATCGATTTGTTTTGTAAAATCATCATAGTCTTCGGCCATAACAACTGCCATCATGTCGTAGCGATAGATATGGTTATACTGTTTTGGCATCAGATCCGTTACGGAATTCTTGATGGCCATACCTACCACCAGAAGTGCGGTGCATCCAAGGATGCCGCTGATGGTCATGATCAGACGCTTTTTATAACGGAACAGATTGCGGAATGTAACTTTATTCAAGAAAGAAAGGCGTTTCCACAAAAACGGGATTTTTTCCAGAAATACCCTGGATCCGGCTTTCGGTGCTTTCGGGCGCATCAGTGCTGCCGGACACTGCCGCAGTTCACTGTGACATGCGCAGATTGCTGCAATCAGGGCTCCGGCTACAAACAGCAGGATACCGCAGACTCCATAACCTGCATGGAACAGAAAGCGGTAAGATGGAATTTTATACATGACATCGAAAACCATAAACAGGAATTTCGGCATTAAGATAAAACCACCGATATCTCCCAGCAGTCCTCCACAGATACATGCGGATAACGTGTAGATGAGGTATTTTCCATATACATGTGCATCTGAGAAGCCAAGTGCTTTGTATATACCGATCTGTCCTCGTTCTTCCTCCACCAGACGGGTAATGGTCGTCAGACTGATCAGAATCGCAACCGAAAGAAAGAGAATCGGAAATACCGTTCCAATCGTCTCAATGGAATCTGCATCACTCTGAATGGTGGAAAAACTGCTGATGGAGCTGCGATCCTGCACATACCATTTCGTCATACGAATGGCATCAATATCTGCCTGCGCATCTGCCAGTTCTGCATATGCCTTGCTTCGTTCTTGTTCTAATTTCCGCATCTGCTCTTCCAGCTTTGCGGAACCATCTGCCAGTTCCTGCTCAGACTGATTCAGTTTGTCTGTGTTTTTCTGAATTTCCTGATCTGCTTTGATAAACTGGGTGTTGGCATTTTGTTCCTGAAGTTTCAACTCTGCCAGACCTGCCCCCAGTTTCTGTCTGGCACTGGTCAGTTTTTGTTCCTGTTGTTCCAACTGAGCAGCAGCTCCGGATAATTGTTGCTGCTGTACATTCAGCTCTGTTTCGGCATCGGTAAACTGTTGGATCGCCTCCTGTTTTTTCGTCTGGATAGCTGCCTTTTGCGCTTCTAACTGAAGCAGAGTTGTCTGTAGGGATTCATATTGTGTTTCAAGTGTAGACATGCCATCCGGAATCTGCAGTAACTGTGTCTTCCGGTCTTCCAGTACCTGTTTTTGCATATCATAGTCGGCGGCATTCGGATCCAGCTGAAGAATTTGTGTATCCAGTGCAGCATTCAGAACTTCTATCCTGGTTTTCAAATCAGTCTGAAAAGTGGCTTTTTCACTGTTGTATGTGCTACCGTTTTCTACTGCTGTTTCATAGGATTTCCAGGAATCCTGTGGCCATGCATCTCCCATTTGCGTTTGTATCTGAGAGACCTGAGCCAGAATCTGCTCTTTTCCGTCGGATGCCTGTTGCTGTCCCTGGGTCAGCTGTATTTCCGCATTGGATAATTCCTGCATGACAGCTGTTTTTTGCTGCTGTAATGTTGCTGCGCCCTGATTTAATTGAACTTGATGTTCCTTTAATTCTGCCTTTCCAGAAGTTAACTGTTGTTCTCCGGAAGCAAGCTGAGTATAACCGTCAGAAATCTTTACATATCCCTGCCGGAACTGCTCGGCCGCACTCTTTTTTTGCTCATTTAACTGGCGGATTCCGTCCTGAAGTTGCTGCCAGCCATCTGCCAGCCGGATTTTCCCATCTTCCAGTTCTGCTCTCGCATCTGTGATTTTCGCATCTGCATCTGCGAACTGAGTATCTGCTTCCAGACGCGCATCTGCCAGTGTTGCAGCAGCATCGGAAACAACTTCATCGTAACGGGCCTGCTCACGTTTTTCCCTGATTTCTTTTTCAATCTGTTTTTTGACAGCATCTACCTTATCCTGATATTCTTCCGAAAAACAGGAAAGGTTCTTTGCACCGCGAACACTCAGTTCAATGGCAGAATATACTTCATTGTCCAGTGCATCAGAAGTGACGTAGAAGAAATATTTTGCTGACTGGGAGGAGCGGAAGGAGGCAGCACCGTCATCTGCGATCAGGTCTGCAGCATCCTGCATGATTGCTGTAATCGTATAGCTATGCTGTTTTAGTGCGGAGGTATCCTCATCTCCGGAAGTGCGCTGCGCCGTTAGTGTTACCTGATCACCGATCTTTTTTCCGGCATCGGTACAATAATTTTGTGAAACGGCGATTTCTGATGCACTCTGTGGAAGTGTACCTTCCAGTAAAAGGGGTTGGTTAAATCCTTTCATATCAAGCAGTGTTACCTCTGCTTTCTGCTGCAGATCGCCCGCCTGTACCAAGGCGGTTTCACTGTAAGTACCACAGGCTTTTTCTACACCTTTTACCTGAGAGACTGCCTTCACATCCTCATTGGTCAGTCCGAGGGTGGATTGAATCCGGATGTCATACAGATTCTGTCTGTCATAATAATCATCTGCAGATGCGCGCAGATCCCGGCATCCGGCGGATAATCCGGCAAACATGGTAACTCCAAGAAATGTGATCAGAAGAATGGAGAAAAACCGTCTTTTCTCTTTTTTTATGGTTCGGGTTATATCTTTCCAGTAAGCTTTCATCTGTTTACCACTCTATTTCTGCAATCGGAACCGGAGTCGGATTGCTGGTTTCACTGATTACGGTGCCATTTTTAAACTGGATCAGCCGGTCTGCCATCGGTGCCAGAGCAGAGTTGTGGGTGATGATCAGTACTGTGATTTTCTCCCTGCGGCAGGTATCCTGTAAAAGTTGAAGGATCTGTTTTCCGGTATTGTAGTCCAGTGCACCGGTAGGCTCGTCGCAAAGCAGCAGTTTCGGATTTTTTGCCAGTGCCCGGGCAATGGATACACGTTGCTGTTCACCTCCGGATAACTGTGCCGGAAAGTTTTTAATGCGTTGCTCCAAACCTACTTTCGCAAGTGTTTGTTCTGCGTTCAGGGAATCATTGCAGATCTGAGAAGCCAATTCCACATTTTCCAGTGCGGTCAGGTTCGGAACCAGATTGTAAAACTGGAATACAAAGCCAATATCGGTCCGACGGTACTGGGTCAACTGTTTCTTCCCATAGGTGGTGATGTCGGATCCATCTACCATCACATGACCGGAGGTTGCGGTATCCATGCCGCCCAGAATGTTCAGTGCGGTTGTTTTTCCTGCACCGGAAGCACCGAGTATGATCGCCAGTTCTCCTTTTTCCACTGAAAAGGAAGCGTCCTTTAATGCAAAAATAGCATTTCCGCCGGTATTATATTCTTTTGTAATATTCTGAAATTCGATATAAGACATCCTTTTTTCCTCGCAGTAACTTATTATGCTTTTATTATAGGTTTATCTAAAAACAGAAGCAATAAAGAAAGTATAAAATTTCAAAATTATGGAAGTATTTTGAACCAGTCAGAAATGCCGGATACATCCATGGTAGACTGAAGCTGCCGGGTGATTTTTTTTGCATCCCATCCTTTCCAGGAAGTGTCGGTCTGTTTTATGGCAAAAAAGGCAAGAAACAGGCAGAGTGCAAGAAAAAAACGGACACCGAAATAACTGTGGGGAACTTTTTCAGGACGGTTGTTATCACCGCCTTGCTCATTTGCATTTAGTGGCTGCCCGGAAGTAGAAAAACTGCTTTTTATGGCATTGATGTATCGTTTTCGATCTTCATATTGCTCCGGATGCATACACACACTCCTTTCGAAAAAAGTGTTGATAAAAAAAGAAAGTTTATTATTACAGCCTTTCTCTGGTGTAATGATAAACTTTCCTTTCTTTTATTTACATATGCAGATGTCTTCTGATTCAGAACATCTGTGTCCACCGCACAGTGAGAAGCATCTTTTCGATTTTCTGTATGCGGGCAGGTACAAATTCTGGTTTTTATCTTTGAGATAATTCTTCCAGTACTTCATCCCAGGTGATTCCTTTGTCTACCATCATGACCATCATATGATACAGGAAATCTGCAATCTCATATTTGATTTCTTCCGGATCCGGATTTTTTGCTGCGATCACAATTTCGGTAGCCTCTTCTCCGACTTTTTTCAGAATTTTGTCAATTCCTTTGTCAAAGAGATAGTTTGTATAAGATCCTTCTTTCGGATGAAGTTTACGGTCCAGGATGATATTGTATTCATTCTCAAATACTTCTAGCGGATTTTTCTCCTTGTACTCTTCTTTGACCAGATCTGTGTAGAAACAGCTGCGCTTGCCGGTGTGGCAGGCAGCACCGATCTGGGAAACTTTTGCCAGAATCGTATCTTTGTCGCAGTCAATGGAAAGAGCCTTTACATATTGGTAATGTCCGGAGGTCATACCCTTTGTCCAGAGTTCGTTACGGCTTCTGCTGTAATACGTCATCTTGCCCAGTGACAATGTGGTATAAAATGCTTTCTCGTTCATATAGGCAAGCATCAGCACGTCATTGGTTTTGTAATCTTGTACAATAACCGGAATCAGGCCATCGGAATTTAATTTGAACTCCGACCATTCACAGGAGGTCTCCAGATGTCCTGTTTCAATATCCCGTTCTTTTAAATATGCTTTTAAAGCCATGATATCCGTATCTGGTGCACTGATCGTTTTGGATGAAATGCCGTTAATGGTATCATCTGACTGTAATGCTTTGCAGATGCTTTCATTATCTGTTTCCGTCAGGATCATGGAATAGGGCATGTCGGTAACATTTCCAAGCGTTCCCATCAATGCCGGATCCAGAACGATCAGTTCACTGGTGTTATTTTCAACATCCTCTTTCTGCTTGAAAAACAGATCTACATTATGGATAGACAATGCCAGAGTTTCTTTACCAAATCGCATAGCTCCTTCTTTGGATAGCTGTGCCGTCACATCTTTTACCGGATTTAAAATAGCTTTCTTGCATCCGGCATATAATATTTTTTTGATATCCTCCAGACGGTTAATGTTGCCGCCTGCATATACCGGAATCTCAGAAACGCGGTTGATTTCCTTCATGGTATGAAGATTCAGTTCATGTTCTGCATCGTTGTCGGAAAGGTCAAAAAGATAAATTTTGTCGATACCGTTGTCATTATAGAGACGGATCCGTTCCATCAGATCATCCTGTTCCGTGTAATCATTGAAACCGCTGACCAGTTTTCCGTTTTTTAAATAAATTGTTGCAATTAAATTCTTTTTCATTGTTTATAAACTGCCTTTCGTGGATAAAATATCCGTTATGCGCGGATCATAAGAGGAAGCATCATCCAGTGCTTTGCCGAATGCCTTGAACAATGCTTCAATGATATGATGATTGTTTGTCCCGGAAAGTACTTTCATATGCAGATTCATCCCTGCGGAGTAGGAAACAGCATAAAAAAATTCCCGTACCATCTCAGTATCCATGTCACCGACACGATCTGTGGTGAATTCTGCATCAAAAGCAAAATATGGCCGGCCGGACAGATCAATGGCACACAGAACCAGTGTCTCGTCCATGGGAAGTATCATGCTGCCAAATCGTTTGATTCCTTTTTTGTCTCCCAGAGCTTCCCGGATGGCATTTCCAAGGACGATCCCGGTATCTTCGATTGTATGATGACAGTCGACTTCCAGATCACCAGCCACCTTCAAATCCAGATCAAAGAAACCGTGTCTGGTGAATCCGGAAAGCATATGATCAAAAAAGCCTATTCCGGTAGCAATATCCTGCTTTCCGTTTCCGTCTAATATGAGAGTCAGACTGATATCTGTCTCATTTGTTTTTCTGTGTACCTGTGCATAGCGTTGTTCTGCCATTGTTTCATCCTCCGGTCTTTATTTATCTTCGTCTTCAAATCTGACGCGAATGGAGTTTGCATGTGCAGTCAGCTGTTCGCAGTCTGCAAATTGTGCAATATCTTTGTATACCGCATGTAAAGCATCTCTGGAGTAAGAGATGATACTGGATTTTTTGATAAAATCATCCACGCTTAATGGAGAAAAGAACTTTGCAGTTCCGTTAGTAGGAAGAACATGGTTCGGTCCTGCAAAATAGTCACCCAGTGGTTCACTGCTGTATTCACCAAGGAAAATAGCACCTGCATTTTTAATCTTTGTCATAACCTCAAATGGATTTGCGGTCACAATTTCCATATGTTCAGAAGCAATCTCGTTTGCTGTCTCAATGGCAGTATCCAGATCCGGGGCAATCAAAATGTAACCGTAGTTCTCCAGAGATTTTTCAATGATCGCTTTTCTGGAGAGTACTTCACAGAAAGCATCCACTTCTTTAGATACTTCTTCTGCCAGCTTTTCACTGGTAGTGATCAGAATGGCAGATGCCAGCTCGTCATGTTCTGCCTGGGACAGTAAATCAGCCGCAACAAAACGTGGATTGGCAGTTTCGTCAGCCAGAACAAGAATCTCACTCGGACCTGCAATGGAGTCAATGCTGACATGACCGAATACGGCTTTTTTTGCAAGGGCTACATAGATATTTCCAGGTCCCACAATCTTGTCAACTTTTGGAATACTTTCGGTGCCGAAGGCAAGTGCGGCAATAGCCTGTGCACCGCCGACTTTAAACACACGGTCTGCACCGGCTTCTTTTGCAGCTACGAGCGTGGATGGATTGACTTTGCCCGCTTTGTTACATGGGGTTGTCATGATGATCTCCTCTACACCTGCTACTTTGGCCGGCATGATGTTCATCAGTACAGAAGATGGATAGACGGCTTTTCCACCGGGAACATATACACCGGCTTTGGCAATCGGAGTTACTTTCTGACCGAGCATGGTGCCAGGGATAGAACTGTCAAACCAACTGTATTGTTTCTGCTTTTCATGATAAACACGGATGTTTTCTTTTGCTTTGCGGATTACTTCTAAAAGCTTTTGATCTACCAGCTCATAAGCTTCTGCAATCTCATCCTCTGTCACTTCGATATTGTCTGCTGTTACTGTTGCACCGTCAAATTTCTGTGTATAGTCAAATACTGCCTGATCACCGTTACTGCGGACATTGGCGATGATTTCGTTTACGCTGCTCTCATACTGGGTATAATTGTTAGGACTTCTCTTTAACAGATCGGTCAGTATATTCTGAATGGTTTCCTTTGTCAGTTTTAATGTACGCATATCTTACTTTTCTCCTTCGCTCATTACCTGGCGCAGATCTGTGATCAGCTTGCTGATGCGTTCCTGCTCCATCTTCATACTTACCGGGTTTACCACCATACGTGCAGATAACGGACACACTTCTTCTAACACAGCCAGCCCGTTTTCACGCAGGGTAGAACCTGTTTCCACAATATCGACGATGACATCTGCCAGACCGACGATCGGTGCCAGTTCAATCGAACCGTTCAGCTTGATGATTTCTACGGTCTGATGCTTTTTGTTATAAAAATAATCCTTGGCAATCTTCGGATACTTGGTAGCCACACGGATCTGCTCATGATGTTGCAACAAATCTCTGGCAGATTCCGGACCGCAGACACACATCCTGCATTTTCCAAATCCAAGATCTAACACCTCATAAATATTGCGGGCTTCCTGTAAGATGGTATCTCTTCCGACGATACCGATATCAGCAGCACCGTATTCCACGTAAGTCGGTACATCCGGTCCTTTGGCGAGAAAGAAACGCAGTTTTAAGTCTTCATTGACAAAAATCAGTTTTCGCGTGTCTTTATCTTTCATCTCCTCACAGGTGATTCCGATTTTTTCAAACATTTCAAGTGTCTTATTTGCAAGACGACCCTTTCCAAGTGCAAATGTTAAATATCTCATCCTCCGGTCCTCCTACATATAAAAAATAATGTCCTGAATATGGTTCTCTTCTGCATATTTTTCATAAACAGCTTTTGTATTCTGCTCAGTCAGCGGCATCAGTTCCACCTGCTCACCACGGCTTCTGAGTACCTGCGCATCTTTAATAGCATCCTGCCGGTACTGCTGGCTGTAAATAAACCATTTTGTCGTATTTTCAAATGGAATCCGTACATTTTGGCGCTGCAATGCGGCCATCAGCTGATTGATGACAACCGCAAACCCGATGGACGGTGCGGATTTGCCGAAGGATTTCAACAAATTGTCATAACGTCCGCCGTTTACAATGGCTTCTCCGCTGCCAAAAGTATAACCGGCAAAAATAATACCTGTATAATAATCAAAACCAGAGATCATAGCCAGTTCGTAAGATACATATTTGTGGATTTTATATAATTCTAACAGTTCATCCAGCTGCTCGAGACGGATCAGTGCGTTTAACACCCGTGGAAATTTCTGTGCCCATACTTTTGCAGCGGAGATTTTTTCCTTATCCAGCATGACATCTGTCAGCAGACCGAACAACTGTGTTAAACTTTCATCTGTCACATACTGTGCCACCACTTCCTGCACACCGTACAGATTGCGGTTCTGAAGCAGATTCCTGATTTCTTCCATGACATCTTCATCCAGACCGGCTGCTTCAAATAAACCCCGCAGGAAATCTGCATGTCCAACACTGAGCTGAAATTCTTTCAGACCGGCTGCTTTTAAAAGTTGTGCGGAAAGTGCCAGCATCTCTGCATCTGCCTCTACACTGCCATCCCCGATCAATTCGGCACCGGACTGTGTGTTTTCTTTTAAACGTCCCTGATAACTGGAATTGTTGCGGAACGTATTGCCGGTATAACACAGACGGATGGGAATCGCCTGTTCTATATAATACTTGGATGCACATCGCGCGATGGATGGTGTGATATCCGGGCGGAGAACAAGTGTGTTGCCTTCTCGGTCGAAAAATTTGTACAGATCCCGCGAAGGCGTGGTACCAATCTCTTTACCAAATATATCAAAAAACTCAAACGTCGGTGTCTGGATTGGATGGTAGCCGTAAGATTTTAATACAGAAAGCAGACGGCCTTCCAGAATGATTTTGCGTTCACATTCCTCATTATAAATATCTCTGACACCTTCGGGCGTATGTAATAATTGATTTTTCACTGCTATGTCCCCTCTTTGTTCCATTTTTATTTTTTTACATAAAAAATATGAAAATCGGATTGATCATCCCCAAACACTTTAGTGTGCTACCATGCTAATATGTAAAAATCTTTAAACATTATAAGAAAATAAAGCTAAAATGTCAATCCCTTAAATTCAAATCCAGCTGAAGCGCATCCAGATATGGCACCAGAAGTCCGGAGTGACCGGTAAAAAAGAACGTCTCATCCAGTTCATCCATACGAAAACTCTTTCTGCCGCCCTGTTGCATCCGCTCCCAGAACTGTGCCAGTTGCCGAAATGGCAGATAATAAAACCGGTCAAGATGGGGATAAAAGATCAGAAAAAATGCAATACCGCCCTGCTGCTCAAAATCCCGCATAAATTCCACCTGATGAGGATGAATGTTCTGCAGCGGAAACGTATTGACCTGACATTCCTTGGCATCAAAACATACAGGAATTCCCTGCACGACACCGATATAATCCACGGTACTTTTCTGTTCAAAATAAGCCAGCGTGATATGACGGCTCTCTTTGTCCATTTTGATAGGGGTAATAGGCGTTGGGACTTTCTGGATCAGGGCCAGATGATTTTCACGGTACCGTTCATTGGTACGGTTGATAAATTCTTCCAGTGTAGAACCACGCAGCCCTCTTGAATTCCAGGTTGGCATTATAAAATCCCCCGATGCGTCAGATCCGGATCATCATAGTAAAGAATATTTTCTTTTTCCACGTGAAAGGTTCCATCCTGTACCAAAATACAGTTGACGCTGCAATTCGGCTGATGAATGCTCCAGAATTCATCCATGGACATCTGTCTGATATAAGTCAGAAAGGCACGGATCACGGCTCCGTGGCACACCACCAGAACATTTTCCACGGATGGATCCTGTTCCAATGGAAGAATTTCATTTTTCAAAAAATCTTCAATACGTGCATAAACATCAGAAAAATTATCGCCGGTCTCATCCGCTACATACATGGACGGTTTGGAAAAACAGTAGATTAGATTCTGATCTTTGCTGTTTCGGATTTCACTGATCTTATCTCCTTCGTATTTTCCAAAGCACATTTCACGTACCCGGAGATCCACCTTTACGGAAATATTTTGATGTTCTGCAATAATCTCCGCTGTTTTTACGGCACGCTGATAGGGGCTGGAATAAATGCGCTGAAATCTTATCCCTTCCCGGTCGAATCCGTCCCTGGTATCGCGGGCAAGTTCTTCCCCATATGGGGTTAAAGCGATATCAGAAGAGCCTTGAATCAATCCTTTTTTGTTCCAGAATGTCTCTCCGTGTCTCATAATATATAAATGCATGGTTTCTCTACCTCTTCTCTTTTGCAAGTTTTGTCTGTACCCGTGCAAAGGACGCGGGTTCCGGTGCAGTGACAATCCGGCCGTCCGGAAATTCCATCCGATAGGCATGCAGCAACTGAGAACGGATCCTGCAGCTGTCCTTTACCGCCTGATTTATTTTTTTATCTCCATATTTACCATCTCCCAGGATTGGATGTCCGATGCTGGCCAGATGGGCACGGATCTGATGGGAACGCCCGGTAATAAGATGTACTTCCAACAGTGTCATGTTTTCATACACTTTCACCGGATGATATGCTGTCTCAATATAAGAAGCATCCGCAAAAGCCTCTTTGTGAACCGTTACTTTATTGTTTTGGTGATTCTTTGCCAGATATCCTTTCAAATGTGCATCCTGTGTAAGCTGTCCGGCCACCAGGCAACGGTAATATTTCTGCATGCTGCGTGACTTTAAAGCCTCTGCCATTTCCTGCAGACCACGGATCGTCTTTCCTGCAATCAGAAGTCCGGAAGTGTTGCGATCGAGCCGGTTACAGATGGAAGGATGGAAAGTGCGTAATTCCGCACGGGTCAGCTGCCCGCTTTCTAACAGATAATCAATGACCATTTCATTGGCGGAATAGTCGTTTTTTTCTGCTTTCTGTGATAAGATACCCACCGGTTTATTCAGGATCAGAATATCCTCATCCTCATATACGATTTCCGGTTTTGGATGGTGCACAGTGGACATTTTTGCAGCCGGACCGGCAGCTGCAGATTTGGAATGAAGATCTGCAGCCTGTTTTCCCATTGGTGCTTCTGCAAGAGCAGAGGCAAATTTGTCAAAGGTTTCATCGGACAGATAGATCTTAATCTGATCAGAAGTCTGCAATACTTCCTGTCCAGTTGCTTTTTTATCATTTAACACAATATTTTTTTTACGCAGCATTTTATAAACAAATCCTTTGGAAGCCTGATTTAATATTTTGAACAAATACTTGTCCATGCGTTGTCCGGCTTCTTTGGATGATATGGAAAATTCTTTCATGAGCATTTCACTTTCTTAAATTCTTCTAGGATGCGTTTTTTTTGTTTGGATTACAAAATGTATCATTTTGTTGCCTGAAAAATCCAATTATTTCTGTTTTTTCTTGTGCACGTTACGGATTGCTTTCCGCTTTTTCGGATGTGAAGCTCCGGTTCCATTATTGCGTCCATGGTTCTGATAATTACGATTCTGTTGTCCATTATGTTTTGGCCGGATCAGGCATTTTGGTTCAAACCCAATGAGATCCGTGCGGTGAGCCAGATGCAGCGCTTCATATACCAGATCATAGTTTTTCGGATTGCGGTACTGTATGAGGGCACGTTGCATGGCTTTCTCATGCGGATTGTTGGTGACGTACACTTTCTTCATAGTGCGCGGATCCAGTCCGGTGTAATACATGCAGGTGGAAATCGTAGATGGTGTTGGATAGAAATCCTGTACCTGTTCCGGCATATAGCCAAGATCCCGGAGATATTCTGCCAGTTCCACAGCTTCTTTCAGAGTGGATCCGGGATGAGAAGACATCAGATATGGAACAAGATACTGTTTCTTTCCAATCCGCTCATTGATTTTTTTATATTCTTCCCGGAACTTGTTATATACTGCTACCGGTGGTTTTCCCATCAGCGATAATACTGAATCAGAAATGTGTTCCGGAGCAACTTTTAACTGTCCGCTGACATGATGTTCACATAATTCCCGGAAAAAAGTTTTATCCTTGTCGCAGATCAGATAATCAAAACGGATACCAGAACGGATAAATACTTTTTTCACATTCGGAAGCACGCGCAGTTCCCGTAACAGGCTCAGATAATCAGAATGATCTACCTTTAAATTCGGACATGGACTCGGGAACAGGCACTGCCGGTTCTTGCAGACACCGCGGGTCAGCTGTTTATCGCACGATGGGCCACGGAAATTTGCGGTAGGACCACCCACATCATGAATATAGCCCTTAAAATCTGGCTCCCAGACCATCTGCTTTGCTTCGTTCAGGATGGATTCATGGCTTCGGGTCTGGATAATTCTTCCCTGATGAAACGTCAGGGCACAAAAACTGCAGCCACCATAGCAGCCACGATTGCTGACCAGACTGAATTTTACCTCTTCGATTGCCGGAACACCACCTGCTTCTTCATAGGACGGATGATAGGTTCTCATATAAGGAAGTGCATATACGGCATCCATCTCGCTGGTAGTCAGTGGTTTGGATGGCGGATTTTGCACGACATAGCATTTATTTGGATAAGGCTCAATGAGCCGTTTTGCTGTAAATGGATCCGTATTGCAATATTGTGTATAAAAACTGTGGGCATAGGATTCCTTGCTGGCACAGATTTCTTCGTAAGATGGCAGTGTAATACCATCGTATACACTGTCCGGATCCTTTGTCTTGTATACCGTGCCGTCGATATAAGTAAGATCTTTGATATCAATGCCACTGCGCAGCCCCTCTGCCACAGCCACGATACTGCGTTCTCCCATTCCATATAACAGCAGATCCGCACCGGAATCCAACAGAATGGAACGTTTCACTTTATTTGACCAGTAATCATAATGTCCGAGACGGCGCAGGCTGGCTTCCAGTCCTCCAATGATCAGCGGTGTGTGTTTGTAGGTGCGGCGGATGAGATTGCAGTATACCACGGTTGCGTAATCCGGCCGCCGGCCCATGATTCCGCCCGGCGTAAACGCATCTTTCTGACGGCGTTTTTTAGATACGGAATAATGATTGACCATGGAATCCATATTTCCACCGGTTACAATAAAACCGATTTTTGGCTCACCCAGGATACTGATACTGTCCGGATTTTTCCAGTCCGGCTGTGAAATAATTCCAACAGAAAATCCATTTGCCTGCAGGATCCTGCTGATGATCGCATGCCCGAAAGACGGATGATCCACATAGGCATCACCAATGACATATACAAAATCCAGCTGCTCTATTCCCTGTGCCTGCATATCGGCACGACTGATTGGTAAAAATTGTTTCATCTATTTAAATCCTCTTAAATCTTCGTAAGTATGATCCAGAACCTGCCTGTAATCTGTGATATAATAATCGGCCAGTCTGTATTTTTCTGCCCGCAGCAATGCAGAATAGTCATCCTCCACGGCACAGACCGTCATACCGGCTCTTTTTCCTGCCAAAATCCCCATCGGAATATCTTCAAACACCAGACAATGTTGTGGGGAAACCGCGAGTTTTTCTGCTGTTTTCAGATATACATCCGGTTCCGGTTTCCCTTTATTGACATCACAACTGGTAGTAATGGCATCAATGCAGCCTGTGAGATTGCGCGCATCCAGAAAAGCATCCAGCAGAAGTCTGGAATTACTGGTTGCAATGCCAATCTTTATATGCTGTTTTTTCAGTAATTGTAAAAATTCATCCAGCCCCGGTTTCAGTGTGGTTTCGTGTATATATTTGTCCAAAGCAATACGATTCCACAGTTCTTTTACTTCTTCCACATTCTTGGAAAGCTGATACTTTCGAATAAAATATTGTGCCGTTTCTGTGAAACTCATTCCCTCGATTTCTTCATGGAGATGTTCCGGCATGGGAAGGCCCTGTTGCCGGAAAAAATCCTGATCAATCTCTTCCCAGATCCACATGGAGTCTGTCATGGTTCCATCCAGATCAAAGATCACAGCTTCTTTCTGTTCTATCATCATATTGTTTCTTCCTTCAATTTTGTAATTTCTTCTAATGTCAGTTCCCGCCAGGCACCGGGTGTCAGTTTCTCATCCAGATGCAGACTTCCCATGGACAGCCGCTTCAGATAGGATACCTTTTTACCTACGGACTGAAACATCCGTTTTACCTGATGAAATTTTCCTTCTGTGATCGTCACGAGAATCTCGGATGTCTGTTCGTTTTCTGCAATATGCAGAATTTTGAGAGCAGCCGGTGCGGTCATTTTCTTTTCACCAATGTCCAGCCCATTCTTGAAGGCTGCAATATCAGCCTCTGTCACAATTCCATGGATTCTGGCATAGTAGGTTTTCGGAACATGACGTCCCGGTGCCAGAAGACTGTGATTCAATGCACCGTCATCTGTGATCAACAGCAAACCTTCGGTGTCTTTATCCAGCCGTCCCACCGGGGACAGCCCCCGGCGCAGATTGTCCGGCAGATAATCCATTACGGTTTTATCCCGACGATCTTCGGTGGCAGTAACGCATCCAGCCGGTTTGTGCAGCATCAGATAATGGTATTCCTGATAAGCGATGGGGTGTCCATCCAGACAGATACAGTCTTTCTGTGGATCACATTTTTCTCCACCGTCCGTTACAAGTGCACCGTTTTTTGTAATACGTTTCATTTTAATCAGTTTTTTACTCTCAGAACGGGTTGCTACCTGCATCTGAGAGAGAAATTTATCAATGCGAATCATATGTGTTTTTCTTTCTGTCACAATTTTTTTATCTATATCATTATAGAGGTATGCCTTCAAATCTGCAAGTTGTTTACGGATAATCAGCATAAATCCGATGCTGCTCCAACTGCTTCAAATATGGATAAGGATTGATAGCTTCCTCTTTGTCCGTACTGTGGTGGATATAAATGCCTACGTGCAGATGCACGGCAAACTGCCCGGTTGTACCTTCTGTTCCATATCCGGAATCTCCTGCAAATCCCAGAAGCTGCCCGGCATGCACCGCCATACCATCTTCCAGATCCGGCGCATAGGATTCCAGATGTGCGTAGTAATAATATGTGCCGGACGCACTGCGAATGCCGATACGCCAGCCTCCAAGCTTCAACCATCCCATCTGCTCCAGTGTGCCATCGGTCATACTGACTATCGGATAAATGCCACGCTCATTTCGGATGGTCATCAAATCCGTGCCCTCATGCTTGCGGGCTCCGCCGAACGTGCGGGCAGATTGCCAGGAATCTTCATAATTGCAGATGACCGCTTCCGCTTTCCATGTAGTTTCTCTATGCTCATTTTGAAATGCCAGTGGAAAATACTGCAGTTCCGACAGAATCTGTTTATCCAGTACTTTTTTTGTCGTTATCTGCCGGACCGTTCGCAGTCGGTTTGCAAGCAGGCTGTTCCAGACTACCAGCAGCAGAAGTGCGATCAATCGGATTCGGAATACCTTTCTTTTTGCAGTAATAAAAGAATTTTGTCTCCTTTTCATTCTTTTTCTCCAGTCAGGAATTACTTTAAGATATGAAAAATAAACTGTACTATGAAAAAGAAACTATTTATTCTATGTATTACAATCTGTATCGGCTATGGTATCATCTGTCCGGACCTGCTGGCAAAATCTGCCGCAAACGGCTTATATCTGTGGTATCATTCGGTATTGCCGACGTTGCTGCCCTTTGGTATCTTGTCAGGAATCATCCTTCGTACCGGTATGTATGATGCGATATTGGAACGGATCAGCCCGTTTCTAAAAGGCATCTATCCACTTCGTCCTCCGTTGTTTTATCCGTTGATCGCCGGATATCTGTTTGGTTTTCCTCTTGGCAGCAAATTATGTGCTGATCTGTACGATCTCGGAAAAATCAGCAAAAAGGAAGCTGTGAGAGTCAGCTGTATCAGTAATAATTTCGGTCCTGCGTTTGTCGTAAATTATGTGTTGGCAGCATTACCGAACGATGTAATGCCGGACTGGATGTTCCTTGCTATATGTTATGGTACGCCATTGCTTCTTGGTTGGTTTATGCTTAGGGCAGCACCAGAAAATCCACTGGAAAAAAACTCAGAAAAAATGCCGGCATCCAGATCTGAAATAACATTAAAAATCATTGATGACGGCATTATGAACGGTTTTACGACAATGATAAAACTCGCCGGATATATTATGTTGTTTTCCATAGCGGCGGATTTCGTTGGTCACCTTCCACTTCCCGGAACCGCACTGTCAGGCTGCGTTATCGGGCTGCTGGAAATTACGAATGGAATCTATACTGTCTCCGGCACAGAATGGCCGGCAAATGTCCAGTATCTGGCTGCCATGGCAATGGTTTCTTTTGGCGGTATCAGCGGCATTTGCCAGACTGCATCTATGCTGACAAAACTACAAAGCAGCATACGCACTTATGTAATCTTTAAATTATTAAATGCGATACTGGCAACACTTTTTACAGCTGCTCTGGTTTGTTATCTGAACCACCAATAACATCGAACTCTTCTTGTGCAGCATCTGTGGAAACTTCCTCAGCCGCTTCAGCAGGCTCTTCCTCTTCCGGAGTCAGTTCGTTCCGGTTTGCTTTTACGATATCATAGCAATTTTGGAGAGAAGACAATAATCCCTCGTATTTTGCCTTGTTTGTATCGATGGCATGAACCACAATGTTTTCCAGATTACCTAACAGGTTATCTGTATATTCGATGGCTGCAGTACGGATGCTGTCAGCATCCTCTGTTGCCTTATCAAGAATCTCCTGCGCCTGGTTAGTTGCAATGGATACTACTTCGTTTGCCTGTGCGTATGCCTGCTGCATAATCTGATGTTCACTGACAAGTTCATTGGTTTGAATCTGTGCCTGAGCAAGGATCTCTTCTGCTTTTGCCTGTGCATCTGCCAGAATAGCATCCTTGTTGCTGATGATCTTCTGATAGCGTTTGATCTCATCCGGCGTTTTCATGCGCAGCTCTGTCAGCAGTTCCTCAAGTTCTTCTTTATTTACAATGATTTTGGAATTTGACAGTGGCTGAAATTTACAACCGTCAATATATTCCTCAATTTCAGAAATGATCTGTTCAATACGGCTTGTCATTTAAATCTCTCCTTTATCGCTTTATGTTAAATTTGCTGTACACTCTGTCTACCAGCTCCTTCGGCACAAATTTTGATATATCGCCTCCGTAGGATGCTACTTCCTTTGTAATCGTAGAGCTTAAATATGCGTACTGAAGACTTGTGGTAAGAAAAATAGTATCAATCTTGGGATTGACGGCATGATTGGTCTGTGCAATCTGTAACTCATACTCAAAATCTGTCACCGCACGTAACCCACGCACAATAATATTTGCTCCGATCTGATCTGCATAATCTGCCAGAAGTCCATCATATGCAGTCACGGTAACATTCGGAAGATGTGACGTAAATTCTTTTATCATACTAACACGTTCGTCCGCAGAAAACAACGGATTTTTCGCATTATTCTTTAAAACTGCAACATTCAGTTCATCCACAATTCTAGATGAGCGCTCAATGATATCAAGATGCCCCAGCGTCATCGGATCAAAACTGCCGGGATAGATTGCTTTTTTCATTTTGTGTGTCAGCGATTCCTGTGATCGCATACCCCTTTACTAAATTCTTTTCAAGAACACGTGCTGATTGGATTTATACTCTTTCACACGTGTAACCTGAAAGCCATATTTTTCCATTTCATATGGATCGGTATCCAAAGATTCTTCCACAATAATGAGAGTATCCTCTGTCAGAATGGAGGAAGTTTTCAGATGTTCCAACACCTCATATTCCAGTCCAAGCCCGTAAGGCGGATCCATAAAAATGATATCAAATACATACCGGCGCTCCAGCATACGCAGTGCGGATAATGCATCCATACACTTCAAATCACAGCTGGATGTAAATTTGGTAAAACGGATGTTTTCCTGGATACATGCCGCTGCTTTCTTGCTGTTTTCAACAAATACTGCTTTTTTTGCACCACGGCTGACTGCTTCCAGACCGATGCCGCCGCTTCCGGCAAACAGATCCAGAAATACAGCCCCCGGCACATCCATCTGTAAAATATTAAATAAAGTCTCTTTAATTCGATCGGTTGTTGGCCGCGTATCTTTGCCTTCAATCGTCTTTAAAGGCATACTGCGGGCCGTTCCTGCTATAATCCTCATAGTGGGCCTCCTAATGATAATAAATGAAAAGCTGTGTCCTGCATCTGATCAATCCTGCTCTTTTAAAACTGCTTTGTTTTTATACAGGTAATCAAGGAGTGATACAATGGTCAGTACCAATGCCACATAAGTTGCAATCAGAGCCAGTACATGAATAATTCCAACGCCTGCCACATACACATCAGCGTTCATGTTCAGAATCAGTAAAATAATCATTGCCATCTGGAATGTAGTCTTAAATTTGCCCCACATACTTGCAGCGATAACAATCTGATGCTCTGCTGCAATGAGACGGAATCCACTGATGATAAATTCACGGGCAATGATAATGATCACAATCCATGCCGGCAGCAATTTTAAGTCTACCAGACAGATCATAGCGGAACACACCAACAGCTTATCTGCCAGCGGATCCATAAATTTTCCAAAGTTTGTGACCAGATTATACTTTCTGGCAATTTTTCCATCCAGCATATCAGTCAGGCTGGCTACGATAAAAATCACAAGCGCCAAGTAATCACCGTTTGCACCAAGTACATCCGTTAACAGAAAAAATACAAAAAATGGAATTAAAATCACACGAAAAATCGTAAGTTTATTAGGTAAATTCATAAGTTCCTCCTATCTCGTATCAGATGTTTTACATCAGTTCTCCGATGAGATCATATTCATAGGCACCGGTAATACGGACTTTGACAAAATCACCACTTACCAGTTCCGTATCTGTGTTTACAAAAACAAGACCGTCGATATCCGGAGCATCACGGTAGCTTCGGCCTACATAAGCATTTTCATCTGCCACTTTTCCTTCGATCATAACAAGAATTTCTTTCCCAATCATGCTCTCATTTTTATCCAGAATAATTTCCTCCTGCAGCTCCATAACATCTGCCTGCCAGTCTTCTTTGACAGACTCTTCTACCTGATGGTCGAAAGTTGCTGCGGGTGTATTTTCCTCCGGAGAATAAGTAAATGCACCCAGACGGTCAAATTCCGTTTCATTCAAAAACTCCATAAGCTCTTCGTGCTGCTCTGGCATTTCACCCGGGAAACCACAGATCAACGTCGTCCGGATCGCGATATCCGGAATAGCGGCACGCAGGGCGGCGATTTTCCCTTCCAGCATCTCGCGGTTTGTCTTACGGCCCATGCGGCGTAAAATATCGGAATTGATATGCTGGATCGGCATGTCAATATAGTGACATACTTTTTCGTTGTCTCGAATTGCTTCGATCAATTCATCATAAATTTCTTCCGGATAACAATACATCAGACGGATCCAGTAAATTCCGGGAATTTTATTCAGTTCATTCAGCAGAATGTGCAGAGATTTTTTACCATACAGATCAATACCGTACAGTGTCGTCTCCTGTGCGACCAGAATCAGTTCTTTGACTCCGGCTTCTGCCAGATCCTGTGCCTGACTCAGGATCTCTTCCATCGGTACAGAACGGAAATCTCCACGGATGGACGGAATAATGCAGTAAGTACAGTGTTTGCTGCAACCTTCTGCGATTTTTAAATGTGCATAATGTCCACCGGTGGACACGCTGCGTTTTGCTTCATGTGTCTCAATGCCGGTCAGTGGCTCATATGCCTCATATTTATCACCAAGCAGTACTTTCTCGATGGCATCGCAGATCTGTTCGGTAGAATTGGTTCCCAGCACAGCATCTACTTCCGGAATCTCTTTCAGAATCTCATCCCGGTAACGTTCTGCCAGGCAACCGCAAACAATCAATGCTTTACAGTTTCCACCGGTGCGGTACTGTGCCATATCCAGAATGGACTGGATACTTTCTTCTTTTGCATCATGGATAAAACAGCAGGTATTGATCACGATGATGTCTGCCTCCTGCTCATCGTCCGTTACCGTGAATTTGTGATGTGTTAATTTTCCAAGCATAAATTCGGAATCGACAAGGTTTTTATCACAGCCAAGTGAAATAAATAATACTTTCATTTGGTTCCTCCATTTATCGTTATTTTAAAAATATCCCAGGTATTTTTCGACCATGGGATGTGCAGAAACAAGAATGCTGCCTTGTAAAAAAGGCAGCATGTAAAAAGGCAGAATTAGCGATCGCCTTCCTCTTCCACGTCATCATCTTCACCGAGGATCTTTACATTTCCTGTATATAACTCCTCTACAGCGATAGATAAAGGTTTTTTGCCGGCAGCATTTGGAACCAACGGCTCTGCACCACCGATGATCTGGCGTGCACGTTTTGCAGATGCGATAACGATGGAATAACGGCTGTTTACTACCGGCTCCTCACCATACTCTGCATTGTTATTTACGACTTTCATTAATTCATTATAAGATGGATGTATCATGATAAATCTCCTTTCACAAACTGTTTTAAATCATTTTTTATTGTTTCGATGCTGTCAAGATTGTGCCGCATCCGCTGTTGCTCGCTGCAGATAATCTCATGAACGTTTTCTACGGCTTCGTCCAGTTCATCGTTTACAACCAGGTAATCATATACTTCACAGCCGTCAGCTTCTTCCACAGCCCGTGACAGACGGGAGTGGATAACTTCTTCTGTCTCTGTTCCGCGTCCGGTAAGACGTTCTTTTAAAATTTCAGCAGATGGCGGCGTCACAAATAACAACAGGGTCTGTGGAAACTGTTCTTTGATCTTTAATGCACCCTGAATCTCGATTTCCAGAATTACATGCTTGTGTGCCTGAAGCTGTTGCTGTACATATGCCTTTGGTGTTCCATAATAGTTTCCAACATACTGTGCATGCTCCAGAAGTTCATTGTGCTCAATCATAGAAAGAAATTCTTCTTTTGTCTTGAAGAAATATTCCCGGCCATCCAGCTCACCTTCCCGCGGCTGACGCGTGGTAGCTGATATTGACAATGCATATTTTTCCGGGTAACGACGAATCAGTTCTTTCATGATCGTCCCTTTTCCGGAACCCGAAAATCCGGATATTACAATTAATAATCCTGAATCTGCCATGATTCAATCTCCTCTTTACTACATTTCCTTATTTTGAAATCTGCCCGCCAGTGTTTCCGGCTGAAGTGCAGATAAGATAACATGTTCACTGTCCGTCAGGATAATACTTTTTGTCCTTCGTCCCTGTGTGGCATCCACAATCCGTTCGGAATCCTTTGCCCGCTGTACAATTCGCTTTGCCGGAGCTGAGTCCGGATTAATGATCGTTACAATCTTATTTGTGTTTACTACGTTTCCAAAACCGATATTGATCAATCCTGCCATAATAGCTCCTTCTTTCCATTTGTATAGCTGCATGCAACCGCTACTCAATATTCTGAATCTGTTCCCGTACTTTTTCAATCTCTGTCTTTAATTCAATGGCAATACCGGATGTCTCAAGGTCATTGGATTTGGACAGGATTGTATTTGCTTCACGGTTCATTTCCTGAGCGATAAAGTCAAGTTTTCGTCCGATTCCCTCGTCTCCTTCCAGTGCCTGAAGCATGGATGTGATATGGCTCTTTAACCGGACTGTTTCTTCGTCGGTACAGATTTTGTCTGCAAACAAAATAATCTCCGTGGACAGACGCGCTTCATCAATCTGGGTATCACCCAGCAGTTCCTGCACTTTTTCCTGCAATTTTGCGCGATATTCTGTCAAAATCTGCGGTGCACGCTGCTCCACCTTCTCTACATTGGATGCCATGTGATGTAACTTTTCAACCAGATCTGTCTTTAAATGTTCACCTTCCGAGGTACGGGCAACGGTAAACTGGGTGCATGCTTCGCGGATTGCCTGGGCAAGCATAGACCAGAGTTCATCTTCATCCGGTGCCTGCTCTTCCATCGTCAGAATCTCCGGATAACGTGACAATGTGCTGACTTTAATATCGTTCTCCAACTGGAATTCTTCTGCCATCTGTTGCAGATATGACAAATATTCCTTTGCAATCGCGGAATTATATTTTACCGCCATCGTCTGTTCGGAAAAATCTTCGTAACTGATAAAAACATCCACTTTTCCACGCTGCATATATTCTTTTAGCAAAGAACGGATAGCTGCCTCAAAAAAATTCAGCTTTTTGGGCATGCGGATATTGATGTCAAGGTATCTGTGGTTTACGGATTTTAATTCCACGGTAATCTTTCGCTTTTCATTGGAAAGTTCACACCGTCCAAATCCTGTCATACTTTTTATCATGTGTCTGCACCTGCTTTATCTCGTATTCTATTTATACAGACATTTTCTGTTCTGCATAATCAATTTATTATAAAATGTTTTTTCACGGAAGTCAAACATTTCCGTTTCTATCAGGAGACATTCCGTTTGAAATGTGGAAATTTACAATGCACGTGAAAGGTGTGAACCTGATTCGGATTCCTTTTGTTTCATATCCTGAAACTGTCGAAATACAAACCAGATGGTAATAACAGCAGCAGCCAGGTCTGCGATCGGTCCGGCATACATAACACCATCAATTCCCATAAATACAGGAAGAATCAGGATCAGTGGCAGTAAAAACAAAATCTGCCGGGTCAGGGACACGATCATACCAAGTTTTGCCTTTCCGATAGATGTAAAGAATCCGGAGGACATTGGCTGAATGCCATTGATAAATGTCATAAACATAAATATACGGAAATACCGTTCTGCAAACCGGTAATATGCTTCATTTCCACCACCAAACAGAGCAATGATCTGGCGTGGAAATATCTGGAAGCAGGCAAAAAATACAATACCGGAAATAATAGCTGCCCAGGCAGCTTTTTTGTATGTTTCCCGCACCCGGTCAAATTTTTCCGCTCCGTAATTGAAGCCGAAAATCGGCTGACATCCCTGGGAAATACCGATTCCGATAGACATAAAGATCATATTTACCTTGGAAATAATTCCTGCACAGGCAATCGGAATGTCTGCTCCATAATCAGAAACAGCTCCGTATTTTCGCAGGATATTATTCATAGTAATCTGAATGATTGCCATGGCAACCTGATTGATACCGGAAGCCATGCCAAGGGCTGTGATCTCACTGAGATATTTCATGTGCGGCATCAGATGATGACGGGTCAGCTGCATTTTAGAAAATTTCCAGAAATAGATAAGAATCATCACCCCGGAAACCACCTGTCCCAGAACCGTTGCCCAGGCAGCACCTTTAATTCCCCAGTGAAAAGCAAAAATAAACAATGGATCCAGAATCGTATTGATGATCGCACCGGTCAGCATACAAGCCATGGAAAAAGAAGGACTCCGGTCCGCACGCACCAGATGACAGCCGCCGGTAGTCAGTGTTAGAAATGGTACACCGATGGCTGTAATCCCGGTATAATCAATGGCATAAGGAAGCACTTCCTCGGTCGCACCGAAAATATGCATTAATGGTGTCAGGAAACCAAGTGTTACTGCTGTGATGATCACACCACATACCACCAGCATGGTCAGGCCATTTCCGGCATAGTTTTTTGCAACTTCCGTCTGTCCGGCTCCCGACTTCAGATTAAAATTTGATGCACTGCCGATTCCAAGTAAAAGTGCAACAGCGGTACAGATGATATTTACCGGAAATGCAATATTTGTCGCAGCATTTCCCAGCATACCAACACCCTGTCCGATAAAAACCTGATCTACGATATTGTATAAAGAACTTACCATCATACTGATGATCGCCGGAATGGTAAATTTGAGAATCAAAGAACTTACCTTTTGTGTAGCAAGTGGATTCTGTTGTTCTGTCTGCATACGAAAACTCCCTTCTGTTATCCGTTATGTTTCTCAACTTATCCGTGCAATTATATCTGTTTATATAAAATCTCACGCACAAATTTCTTATGGTCAAACATCCAATATAATAACACACCGTTACTGTTTTTTCCAGTTTAAATTTGCTTTTTTACGAAAATCATGCTAACATTCTTTCATTAGTGAATCACATACTCTTTTGGGAACTTTTAAACCATTGCAGTAAAATGATAAAAGCTTATAAATTATCAGAAAATGTGATTCAGAGCGTTAAGATAGTTAGGAGGAGTTTTATGGCTCTTGATGGAATCGTAGTTGCCAGTCTGGCAAAAGAATTACAGGAAAATTTCACAAATGCACGTTTGAGCAAGATCGCACAGCCTGAGAAGGATGAGCTGCTTCTTACTCTGAAAGGTCCAAACGGTCAGAAACGTCTGCTTTTGTCTGCCAGTGCATCTTTGCCGCTGGTATATATTACCGGAACAAATAAACCAAGCCCGATGACAGCACCAAATTTCTGTATGCTGCTTCGAAAGCATGTGGCTAATGGACGGATTACTTCAATCACGCAACCTGATATGGAGCGTATTCTTGTATTCGAAATTGAACATTTGGATGATCTTGGGGATCTCAGACACAAGAAACTGATCATTGAGCTGATGGGAAAACACAGCAATATCATTTTCTGTGATGAAAATGACATGATACTTGACAGTATCAAACATATTTCCGCACAGGTAAGTTCTGTTCGAGAGGTACTTCCGGGACGTACCTATTTTATACCTGCTCAGCAGGATAAAATGAATCCCCTGAAAGAAAATGGGGAGCATTTTATGGAACATGCCCTGCAGAAACCATGCAGTGCTTCCAAAGCAATCTATACTTCTTATACCGGTATCAGTCCGCTGGCAGCCAATGAATTCTGCTATCGGGCAAATTTGGACGGTGATGCTCCATGCGCTTCACTGACAGAATCCGAACAACAGAAACTGACAGAAGTTTTTCTGGCTGCCATGTCAGATATCCGGGAAGGTCGTTTTTACCCGAACATCATTATGCATCAGGATGAACCAATTGAGTATGCGGCAATCCCGCTGACTTCCTACGCTTCGGATACAATCCTACCTTATGGTTCTATATCAGAAGTACTGGAAAACTATTATGCGCAGCGCAGTCTTTACACCCGTATGCGTCAGAAATCTGCAGATCTGCGTCATGTGATCAATACACTATTAGAACGAAACCGCAAAAAATATGATCTGCAGAAAAAGCAGTTAAAAGACACTGATAAACGCGAAAAATATAAAGTGTACGGCGAACTGATCCATACCTACGGTTATCAGTTAGAGGAAGGATGCAAGGGATTTGACGCATTGAATTATTATACAAATGAAACAATCCATATCCCTCTGGATGCAACAATCTCACCGTTGGATAATGCGAAAAAATATTTTGACCGGTATGCAAAATTGAAACGTACCTATGAAGCACTCACTGATCTGATCGAGGACACACAGCTTGAAATCGATCACCTGGATTCCATTGCTACGGCTCTCGATATTGCAGAGACAGAAGCTGACCTGCAGCAGATCAAGGAAGAAATGATGGAGAGTGGTTATATCAAACACAAATATTCCAAGAAGAAAACCCAGGGCAAGAGCAGACCATATCACTACCGTTCTACCGACGGATTTGACATTTATGTTGGAAAAAATAACTTCCAGAACGATGAACTGACCTTCAAATTTGCAGAGGGCAACGACTGGTGGTTCCATGCAAAAGGGATGCCGGGTTCCCATGTACTTGTGAAGACAAAAACCGGAGAAATGCCGGATCGTACCTTTGAAGAAGCCGGCCGTCTGGCAGCTTTTTATTCCAAGGGCCGTGGCAATGAAAAAGTAGAGATCGACTATCTACAGAAAAAGAACGTAAAGAAACCAAACAAAGCCAAACCGGGATTTGTGGTATATTATACAAACTACTCGCTCACCATTCAGCCGGATATTACCGGGTTGGAGCTGGTTTCGGAATAATTTTTAAATTAATGAATTTAAAAACAGTTTTTCAGTGGCGTCTTTACAGAAGTGGGAGTCTCAACTCAGACTGAGATGAACTGTATAAAAAATAAGAAAAATACCGGAAAGAACAATTATGCTACTCTTTTCCGGTATTTTTGTTTTGATTATATGGAAATTTATTAATTATATTTATAGAATCCCTCTTCCGTTGCCACACCTTTCTTGCCTGCGTTTTTTTTTTAACAGCAACCGCCGTCACCCCATACTGGAAATGATCAGCAGCTCCACGGCAAGCTGATCTGCCATCTGCCCGGTTTTGATATTTTCCTCCGTCTGTACACACTCCCGTACAATCTGTTCCAGCCGTTTCCCTTGAAAGGCTCTCGCCTGTCCGGCATATTTACGAACGGCAAATTCCGGCACACCGACTTTTGATGCCATGGATTTGTAGTCAAAACCACCTCCCATCATATCGCTCAGCTGCATCAGAATCTGAAAATGTCTGGTGACCAGAAATAAAATACGCATGGCAGGTTCCTTCAGCATCAGCAGATCATAATACAGATCCAGTGCCCGTTTTGATTCTTTGCGTCCAATAGCTTCCACCATGTCAAATATTTTTCCGCTGATCTGATTTGCACAGATAGCCTCCACATCTTCCGCTTCGATGATGTCTTTCTCCATCGTATAACAAAGCAACTTTTCTAGTTCCTGTGTGATCAGTTCCATATCGTTTCCTGTTTTACTTAAAAACAATTCCATAACGGAACGCGTGATTTTTTTGTTTTCTTTTTTTAATGTTCCAAGGATCCATTGCATCAGCACAGCATCCGTCTGACGCTTGAATTCTACCACGCTGCCGTGTTTTTTGACCTGCTTATACATCTTTCCACGCTTGTCCACATCTTCTTCAGCGAAAATAAAATAGGATGTTTCCGGGAGTTCTGTCATGTATGCAGCCAGTTCTTCCGTGCTTTTTTTGAAAAATCCGCTGTTTTCCACCAGAATGACACGGCGTTCTGCAAAAAATGGCAATGTTTCGGCCAGATCGATCAGCGCCTCCGGGCGAATATCTTTTCCGGAAAATACCGAAGTATTCATGGTATCACCTTCCACGGATAACGCATTTTTCAAGCGTGTTTTATACTGTTGTACCAGATATGGCTCTTCGCCGTATAATAAATAACAATGTTTAAAATTTCCTGTTTTTAAATCTTCCTGTAATGTTTTCATATCTCAAAGTATAATATGAATCCCAAAAAAACACAAGGCGGGAAAGAAAAACTCTCCCGCCATATGTATGCATGTGTTACAATTTATGCACATCATTTGTAAAATGCCCCATCGGGCTTTTTGCAAATGTGCCGTTGTACATCAGCCACCAAGTTCCACCATACGGTGAATACATCTTCCGGCACCTTCCATGATATCCGCCGGCAATTCAATCTCTTCACCACCACAGCCTTTCAGGCAATTATAAATGTCCATCAGCGTAGTGATCTTCATATTCATGCAGGTAAGCTGCACCGTCAGTGGATAAAACTGCTTATCCGGGCAGTCAAACTGTAAATGCTCTACGATACTGTTCTCTGTTCCGATAATAAATTCTTTGCACTCGGAATTCTTTGCATAGTTCATGATACCAGTAGTAGAACCAACATAATCTGCCTGGGCGACCACTTCCTGACGACACTCCGGATGCGCCAGAAGCAATGCGTTCGGATGAAGCTCTTTTGCTTTTCTGACATGTTCCGGTGTTACGATCATATGGCGTGGACATCCTCCGGTATAAAAGGCAAATTCTTTCTCCGGAATCTGTTCTGCCACATAATGACCCAGGTTTGGATCCGGGACAAAAAGGATTTTATCTGCATCAAGCTTTTTACAGATTTCTACAGCTGAGGATGAAGTGACACATACATCACACTCAGTCTTTAATTCAGATGTTGTATTGATATAGGCAACCACTGCATGATCCGGGTATTTCTGTTTTAATGCGCGCAGAAACTCCAAATCCAGCTGTTCTGCCATCGGACATCCGGCAATCGGATTTGCCAGCCATACACGTTTCTGCGGGCTTAATACTTTGCATGTTTCCGCCATAAAACGGACACCGCACATAATCACATTTTTGCACCTGCTTTTGGAAGCCTGCACACTGAGACCATAAGAATCTCCCATATAATCAGCAACTTCCAGAATATCCTGACTCTGGTATGCATGTGCCAGAATACAGACATCCTGTTCCTTTTTCATTCGCATGATCTCCTGCTGAATTTCTGCTATTGTCATTTTGTTTTCTCACTTTCTTTTTTTTGCAAATCTTCTCAAACTCACGGTACGCCGCACATTTTACACTGTAATCTAATATTGTATGTAAATGTCAGACGGAAAGGTATAATTTATTTACGCTTCCACCGGATGAAGATTTTTCATGGAAATATCCAGAATTGGTGCAGAATGAGTCAGTGCACCGCTGGATACAAAATCAACACCGATCTCACAGATTTTTGCAATATTCTCCTTGGTGATGTTGCCGGAACACTCTGTCTGGGCACGACCGTCAATGAGCTGTACCGCTTCTTTCATCATATCCGGAGTCATATTATCCAGCATAATGATGTCCGCACCGGCATCCACTGCTTCTTTCACCTGTTCCAGTGTCTCTACTTCAATCTCAATCTTGCGGACAAAAGGTGCATATGCTTTTGCCATTTGAACTGCTTTTGTGATGCTGCCTGCTGCTCCGATGTGATTATCCTTTAACAGCACACCGTCAGACAGATTATAACGGTGATTACATCCACCACCGATACGGACAGCATATTTTTCAAAAATACGGCAGTTTGGTGTTGTCTTTCGTGTATCCAACAGCGTCACATGGCTGCCTTTCAGCAGATCTGCCACCTGTCTCGTATAAGTTGCAATACCACTCATGCGCTGCAGATAATTCAATGCTACACGTTCACCGGAAAGCAGTACACGGATATCGCCATGTACAGTGGCCATCCGCTGCCCACATGTTACAACATCTCCATCTTTGCAATAAAAGGTAACCACCGTTTTCTCATCCAGCAGTTCAAAAACTCTAGCATACACATCAAGTCCTGCGATTACGCCGTCCTCTTTTGCGATCAGCTCCACTTCGCCCATCTGCACCGTCGGCATAACGGCATTGGTGGATACATCTTCACTGGTAATATCTTCCTGTAATGCAAGGCGGATCAGATTGTCCGCCTGCAGTTTCATCGTTATATCATTCATGGCTGTTCTTTACCCTCTCTATTTCATTTCGTACTGCGGTATGATATTCTGACAGAATCTGCTCCCGATCCTCATACTGTCGTATATCCACCTGTGTACACCGGAATTCTGTTTTTGTGCCAAACAGAATATCATCTGCTGCTCTTCTGGCAAATACCAGTGATTCCAACAGTGAATTACTTGCCAGACGGTTTTTTCCATGGACTCCGTTACAGCTTGTCTCACCACAGGCATACAGTCTCTTCATGGAAGTGCGGCTTCCAAGATCCACTTTGATACCGCCCATAAAATAATGCTGTGCCGGAACGACCGGAACAGGCTCCTTACAAGGATCATATCCTTCCTCCAGACATTGCTGATAAATATTCGGGAAATGACTTAAAATCACATCTTTGCCAAGAGGACGCATATCCTCCCAGACACAGTCAGAACCTTCTTTTTCCATCTGAGCAAAAATTGCCTGACTGACTTTGTCTCTCGGCTGCAGTTCATCTGTGAAACGCTGTCCGTTTTTATCCAACAACAGCGCACCTTCTCCACGGACTGATTCAGATATAAGAAATCTCCGTCCCGGTTTTTGGGAATACAGTGTAGTCGGATGAATCTGTATGTAATCCATATGTTCCAGCTGAATCTGATGTTTCAGAGCAATTCCAAGTGCATCACCGGAAATGTGCGGAAAATTTGTGGAATTCTGATATAATCCGCCGAGTCCGCCACAGGCCAGAACCACATGTTCTGCATACACAGGATATACATTGTTTTCCGTATCCATGATGATGATACCACCACAGACATTGTCTTTTTCAATCAGATCCACCATGGTCATATATTCACAGATTTCAATATTTTCTTTTGTTTTTACTTCATTAAGTAAAGTCTGGGTGATCTGTTTTCCGGTAATATCTTCATGGAACAGAATACGCGGCTGTGAGTGGGCAGCCTCTCTGGTAAACATCAGATTACCAGTCTCATCTCTGGTAAAATTCACCTTTCTCTCCACCAGATCACGAATGATACTGTTGGAACTGCGGATCATCAGATCTACGGCACGGGCATTGTTTTCATAATGTCCGGCACGCATGGTGTCCTCAAAATAGTTCTGATAATCATCTTCTCCTCGAAGCATGCAGATACCACCCTGCGCCAGGAAGGAATCCGATTGATCTGCCTCCTGTTTTGTAATTAATAATATTCGTTTCCGTTCCGGAAGATTTAAAGCACAATATAAACCGGCTGCGCCGGTACCCACGATAATGACGTCATAATATTCTTTCATAGTATTTTTCCTCTTTTTAATGCTTCCGCCATTATACTATCATAGTTTACACCTGTCAAGACAGCTGTTTTTCTATTGTCTGATCTGCCACTGACCTTTCCGGTACAGAATCGAAATCTGTCCGCAGTCTTTTGTACAATAAATATCACAGCCTTCCTTTTCCAGGCGTTCCAATGCCTCTTGGGAAGGATGATGATAACGGTTATGAGCACTGCTGGAAATAAAAGCTGCTTTTGGATGGATGTAATTCAGAAACTCCTCACAGCTGGAGAAACGGGAACCATGGTGCGCCACTTTCAATGCTGTGACCGGATGCAGACGTTGTCGCTTTAATAATAGTTTTTCCTGTTCTTCCCCAAGATCTCCGGTAAACAGCATCGAAAATGCATGACTTCTCAATTCCCATACCTGTGAGAGACCGTTGCAATCAGCAGCTGTCTCATCGGCATCCGGATACAGGCACTGCAATGTCATTTCTTTCAGATGCAATGTATCTCCTGTGTCTACATAAGAAACACTGGTTCCTTGTTTCTTTGCCAGTTCCGCCAGTTTCTGGCAGGAAGAATCTTCTGACAACGCTTTTGCAAGTAACAACCGATGTACCGGATAACCCTGCTCCAGCAGTTCCTCAAGTCCGGAAATGTGATCTGCATCCGGATGGGTAACAATCCATACATCCACAGCATTTACACGGTGATATTTCAGGAATGGCAGCATACGGTAAGTTCCCACTGCGGCTTCTGAACTGCTTCCACCATCGATCCATATATGACCACCATGTCCATCTGTCAGAAAGATGCCATCTCCCTGTCCGACATCAAGTAGAAAGATACCCGGCGTTTCTGCCGGATGCACCAGAAGGGTTGCTGCCAGAAAGATGCCAAGAATGCCATAAGGAAGTCCTTTCAGGGACAGCCAACGCACATTTTTATTATGGGCAAACAGTTTCCGATACAGTTTCCACAGACAAAAAAACGCCAGAACGATATAGTAGGTGATGATCCAGAATGGTTCCGGCTGACCGGTGAGCAGCAGATTCCCCGGAAACAGGCGGAGGATACGCATCCCGGCATCATACAGATTTAAAATCGCATGACATGTCACCAGTATCCAGCCGGCGATTCCCGGCATCCATACATAGATCAATGCAGCTATAAGGCCTCCTCCCAACAGCCAGCTGCTGAAAGGGAGAATCAGCAGATTCAGAAACATGGCATAAAGAGGTACTTCATAATAGAACCAGGCAGTCATTGGCAGAATCCATAGCTGCAGCCACAGACTAAAGAGTAAATTTTTTTTCAAATCTGTCAGACGGTTTCTTAGGCTATTTTTTATCCACGCATAGATAGATTTCCGATTCCCCTCATGGTCTGTACGTTTTTCATCTTCTTGTTCCGGAAACAATCTGCTGTACTGAACAATGGCCAGCATTGCCGTAAAAGAAAAAAGAAAACCTGTCTGGTACAGTGTCAATGGGTTGGTGATCAGCAGAAGAATTGCTGCCAGTGCAAGTCCATGGGCTCCATCATAAGTCCGTCCGAAAATCTGTGCCCCCATCATGCACAGATACATGACAATCGCTCTTTGCGCAGGAATCCCAAAACCGCTCATATAAGAAAAGCAAAGAATGCAAAATGTACTGACTGCAGCTGAACAGGGATAAGATCTGCGTAGGAATCGTAAAAATCGATAGACGCTGAAGCCGAGAATCGAGATATGCAGACCGGAGACAGACAACAGATGGGATATCCCTGCCTCCTGATATTGCTGTTTGATTTCCGGATCCAGCAAAGACTTTGTCCCGGCTGCCAGAGTACATAAAATACCCGCATCCCGTTGATTCATCTGTTCCGTGTAAATTTGAACGATATGTTTTTGCAGACGATATAACTGTTCCCGGCATAACAGAGCAGGAATTTTTTTTATTTGTATCGCATCCTCTCCGTTTTCTACTCTGAGGCGGCAGAGGATATTTTGCTGTTGGTAATAGTCAGCAAAATCAAAATTACCATCATTACGTGCAGGAGAAAAGCATTGTACCTTGCCGGTAATCTTGATTTTTGCACCAATTGGAATTACATCCGTTTCATTCGAAAAAATAATATGCCCGAGAAACACGGGTGTCTGATCTGTATTCAGATAGGTTTGTTTCAGATGATATAGATAAGAATCAGATTTGATTTCTTTGCCGGTTACAGTTCCGCAAAGTGTAACCTGTGCAGTGGACGAAATGATTTTCTGACGTCCGGTATAGGATGTCAGATGTTGCCGGGTGATACCGGCTCCCAGGAGACAGAAACCTGTCACTAAAAACAGCATGACAATTTGTTCACGTGAGGGATGCTTTTTGTACATCCCTGCTGCACAGGCAAATAATAACAGAACCGCCGGAAAAATATGCTGTACCGAAGGATGTTCTCCGGCCAACAGAATTCCGGCGGTCAATGCGGCTGCTAACAGGCAGATATGATGCTTATTCTCCAGTATCAAGCAATCCCTCCTTCTCCTGTTTCTGCACAACCTCTACATCGTCTCCATCCTCAGTGACAAGATCCAGATTTTTCTTATAGTATTCACCGAGGGACATTTTATCCCGGTAGGTAATATCTGTCTTGCCATTTACGGCAATCTGTACTGTATTAATGGTATCAAGTTCCGTCAGAGAATCTACGATGGAATAGATGATCACATCTTCTTTGATTTCAAAATTCTGGGTCAGAAATCCATCATCCAGATTGACCAGGCAGGCTCCATTCATAACAGAGACACTGACCAGCTGTGTTGTATCCGGGATAGCAGAACGGGCATTGGATGATTTCGGACCATCCAGCAGCCGTTCCATGATCAATTTTTCAATGGACGTATTGCCGGAATAATATACATGCTGAGTTTCCCTTACCAGTCCGTCTCCGGTAGCAGACGCAAAATACAATGTCAGATTTGCTTCCTGGATATTGTTAATCTGCTCTCCCGGATTTTCCACAAAGGAATCATTAGTCAAAATGCCGACTTCTACTCCATTTGCATCAGTCAGTGGAAGATTATCCACATAGATCGATACACCATCGATATCATGGATCTGCATCATATTATGCACCACTGCCCCACGACAGAGCACTTCTTCCGGTGCCGGAATATCACCATATGCCTTATTAAAATACAAATACAGCTGGTGATCGGTATATTCATATCGTGCAATTTTTACATTATCCGGAAAAATCTTCTGATATTCTACATCATCACTGTCCTCAGACATACGGGCGATATATTCCTTGATCAGTGCATCCGTATCCGTAGATTCAGGATCATAAGGTTTGCTCACAATTTTCTCTCGCTGTTTGTTCAGATAAAACAGCGCATATCCGGTATTTTCCGATTTGTATTTTCCACAACCTGCGGCAATGCCGGAAAACAGAAACAGAAATACCAAAAACAGAATAGCTGTTATGTTTAATCGTTTCATTTTTAATGCCTTTCATGACGGGCAGAACAAAGAACACTTTCTGCCGGTTCTTTGTTCCGTAAGATATGTGTCTGTGGTATCAACTGATGTAAGTCAGAGGAATCCGTACGGTAAACGTGGTTCCCTCACCTTCCATACTGTGTACTTTGATGGCACCGCGGTGCATGATGATGGCATTCCTTGCAATAGCAAGACCAAGACCGGTTCCGCCGATTTCCCTGGAATGTGATTTGTCCACACGGTAAAATCGTTCAAAAATCCTGTTCTGTGCTTCTTTTGGAATTCCGATGCCATTATCCTCCACCGTTACAAAAAAGTTCTGATGATCTGCATTCAGTGAAACATGCACCCATCCATCCGGATTGTTATATTTGATCGCATTTTCAATCAGATTGGTCAGGGCAAGGGGGAGTTTGACTTCATCCACTTCCGCCACTACCGGCCGGAAACTCTCCATAACAAGTTCCACGTTCTGTTTCTGTGCGATCGGACGCAGACGTTTCATGATCCGCTCCAGCAGTTCATTGATCTGAACGCTTGTAATATTGATATTTCCGGCAGATTTATCCATTTTTACCAACGAAAGCAGATCATTGATGATTTTATTCTCACGGTCAATCTCTGCACCAATATCTGTCATAAATTCCCGATAAAGTTCTACCGGAATATCCTCCTGTCCCATCAGGGAGTCTGCAAGAACTTTCATGGAAGTCAATGGTGTCTTCAATTCGTGGGACACGTTAGATACAAACTCCTGGCGACTCTCATCCAATGTCTGCAGACGTCGCAGCATCTCGTCACAGGCTGCAGACATCGTCTCCGTTTCAGAATATGAATTAACACTGATAAAATCGGCTTCATAGCCGTCCTGTACATCTTTTATGGACTTTGTCAGACGACGGAACGGACGCACAAGAGCAGTAGAAACTGCAAATCCGGCGATGACAACAATGACTGCGACCAGAAACTGGATCATCAGGGCATATTGTTTCAAAATGGCAAGGGTGGCAGCAATACTGTCGGTGGAGACACTGACCAACATTACACCGATCACATTTTTCCCGGATTCATCATGCATGGGAAACGTCATCTCAATGTAATGGTTATCTGCATCATATTTCTGCACAGTCTCGCCATTGTATGCCTGCATGACTTCTTCAGCAAGAATTGTTTTCTGCTCGTCCAGTGCATAAGTGTCTTTTACTATGGTAAAAGAACTGTCAATAAGCATCACACGACCATCATAAATAGTTGACAGCTGATCTAATTGTGTTGTGATATTTTTGGAAGAAGTATCCTGCAGATAGTTATTTGCCACAATCTGGCTGGCAAGCAGCTTTGCCTGACTGGTAATATCTACGGTACGGGTATTGACGGCCCGTTTTTCATAGACCGACAGAATACCTGTACGCAGTAAAAATGTCGGAGCGATTCCGAACAAAATAATTAATAGAAAAATGCGAAATTTCAGACTTTTCAAATATGCGATCATTGCTTTCAATTCCATTACCTCTGCTTGTCAGAATGATAATAGTAACCTACCCCCCATTTTGTGTGAACATACTTCGGCTCACTTGGGTTTGCTTCTACTTTTTCACGCAGACGACGCACATGTACATCCACCGTGCGGAAATCTCCCGGGTACTCATATCCCCAGACAAGGTTAAGCAGACGTTCCCTGCTGTAAACTTTTTCCGGTGTCTTTACCATCAATTCCATCAGGTCAAATTCCTTTGCGGTCAGCTTGATCTCACGTCCCTGGATAAACAATCGTCTGCTCTCACAGTCCAGACGTACATCACCATCCACGATCACATTTGGATTTTTCTCCATTTCCTTGCGGGAAGTCCGGCGCATGATCGCTTTGATCCGGGCCTTTACCTCCAGAATGTTGAATGGTTTTGTTATGTAATCGTCGGCACCATACTCCAGACCAAGGATTTTGTCCATATCATCGCCTTTTGCCGTCAGCATGACGATGGGAACATTGGAAAATTCACGAATCTGCTGGCATACCTGAAATCCATCTAGTTTTGGAAGCATAATATCCAGTAAAATAATATCATATTGTTTATTATGTGCCATTTCCAGAGCTTCTTCTCCGTCATACGCACAATCCACTTCCATACCGTCCTGTTCCAGACTGAACCGGATTCCTTTTACGATTAATTTTTCATCATCTACCACCAGCACTTTTTTCGCCATTTCGTCACCTCATTGAACACTTATGTTATCTTTTATTTTGTCATAGGTTCCCTGTTTGATACCATCTACATTCATGATATCTTCTTTATTTTGAAAGGAACCATGTTTTTCTCTGTACGCAATGATATCTTCTGCCCGGGTCTGTCCAATCCCTTTCAGAGTCATCAGCATGTCAACTGTCGCCGTATTAATATTAACGGTTGCGTCTGTCGCTTCCTTACTATCTGCCGCTGTCGTCTGTCCGGATGCTTCTGCCACAGCATCCTCTCCTATATAGGGGATATGCAGTTTCTGACCATCCGTCAGCACTTCAGCCAGATTGACAGCATCAGACCGGGCATTTTCCAGCAGGCCACCCGCCATGGCAACTGCTTCGTATGCACGGCTCTGTGCTGAAAGTTCATAAACTCCGGGCTGGCAGACAGCTCCGCAGACATAGACAAACACCGTCTTTCCGGTGTCGTCTGCTTCCGGATATTCAGAATCCTTTATTTCCGAAGATGCATTTTCTTCTGATTCTTCCTGTTTTACATTCTCCGACTCAGATTTTAAAACAGGAATCTCGCCGGATACTTCTTTGGTTACTGATTCTTCCGTTCCCAACAGAATATCCTGCGGATCTGTCCGGCAGCCGGAAAACGTTCCCAACAGCAATATCACAGAGCATACAACCAACAATTGTCTCATATAAAATCTCCTTTACTCTGAAAAGCAAAGGATTTCTCAAATACCTGTAACAATTTTATCAAATATCGCAAATATTACAAGTCCTGTTTTTATTTTGCACACTGATTGTACAGAACCAGCAGTTTTTCAACTTTTTCATAGTAGATTTTAGAAAAATTCACGTTCGCTCCCATTGAAAAAGGATTACCCCAGCGACAGCCACTGCCATTCCAATCAGTTTCTGCACAGACCAGTCTGCTTTTTCTGTCCCAAACAAACCGAACAGCTCAATGACATAGGCACTGATCATCTGTGCGATAACAATAAAAAGAACCGCCTGTGCAGGCCCGAGCGTATGCATGCTTTTAACTACCGTCAGGGTAATAAAAGCACCTATGATACCTCCTATTAATACATATTTGGGTTGAACTTTCCAGAGCGCAGCAAATGAACTGCGATCCGTGATGCCCCAGGCAACCAGACAGACAGCCAGTGCCGTAAACTGTACCCAGCTATTTGCTACCCAGAGACTACTCTGCTTTGTCACATTTGTGTTGAAGACTCCCTGAACGCTCATCAGCATTCCTGATAAAATTGCAATTAAAATTCCGATCATAATTTCATTTCCTTTTTGCATTGAATATTTGCATAATTTTTTTGTAAACAGCAGGATAGGAAAAACAACAACCCTATTTTTTCTTCATACTGCAAATTATGCATGTACATATCAGAATGCCACAAAAGATTTTTTTTATACCGGAATTGTTATCCAAAAACAGGATTATTTCGGTCTGTATTTTCTGTCAAAAACAGACAGCTATGCTTTCAAATAGAAAACACAACTGTCTGCTGAAATCATCTTCAAGACGGACAATCTTTCGATTTTTAACCGACTGACAGAAGGATTAGAAGGTTGCAAGTACCTCGTCTAATTTTGTAACCATCTCATCCACATGTTCTTTTTCAATTACCAGTGGTGGGACAAAACGAACTACGTTGGAACCTGCCGTAATGATGATCAGACCTTTCTCCAGTGCTTTTGCAGCAACTTGTCCTACCGGTATTTCCATTTCCAGTCCCTGCATAAGTCCCATACCGCGACGATCTGTGATAAAGTCATATTTCGCAGCCAGTTCATCCAGTTTCTGCACCAGATACGGTGTAATTTCATGTACATGATTTATAATCTGATCCTTCTCGAAAATATCAAATACTGCGCTGACTGCAGCTCCTACAAACGGATTTCCACCATAAGTTGTTCCGTGATCACCGGGTGCCAGAGATTTATCTGCCACCTTCTGAGTCATAAGAAATGCACCCACCGGCACACCACAGCCAAGTGCTTTTGCAACAGTCATAATATCCGGTTTCACACCATAATTCTGCCATGCAAACATTGCACCGGTACGTCCCATACCACATTGAATTTCATCCAGGATCAGTAAAATGTCTTTCTCGTCGCAAAGAGCACGTACGCCTTTTAAGAACTCTGGGTCAGCTGGATAAATGCCACCTTCGCCCTGTACCGTTTCCATAATAATGGCACAGGTTTTATCTGTGATCTGTGCTTTCACGCTTTCCAGATTGTTGTACTCAGCAAAACGAATTCCCGGAATCAGTGGTTCAAAAGGTTCCTGATAATGTTTTGTTCCGGTTACGGATAATGCACCAAGACTTCTGCCATGGAAAGAATGCTGCATTGCGATCACTTCGTGACCTGCATGTCCATCTCTGCTGTAGGCATATTTTTTTGCTGCTTTTAATGCACCTTCGATTGCTTCCGTACCACTGTTTGTAAAGAAGATACGATCCATATCTGCTGCAGCAAGTGCTTTTTCAGCTGCTTCCATTGTCGGTACGTTATAATATAAATTAGAAGTATGCAATAATTTATCGACCTGATTTTTCAGTGCATCGTTGTATTCTTTTTTTCCATATCCAAAAGCACAGACAGCGATACCTGCTGCAAAATCAAGATATTTTTTTCCATCTGTATCATACAGATATACACCTTCCCCATGATCTAATACAACAGGGAAACGATTATATGTATGAAGCAGTGCCTGTTCCGCATGATCAATATAATTCTGTTTATTCATGGTCAAATTTTGCCTCCTCATCTCCAAGAATTGCCGTACCGATTCCTTTGTTTGTGAAAATTTCCAGTAACAGGCAATGAGCCATACGTCCATCTAAGATATGTACCCGGGAAACACCATTTTCCACTGCATGAATGCAATTATTTAATTTTGGAAGCATACCGCCAACTACATAACCGCTGTCGAGCAGGTTTTTTGCTTCCGAAACAGTCAGTTCAGAAATCAGTGTGGACGGATCTTTCGGGTCACGGTAAACACCTTCGATATCAGTTAAAAATGCAAGTTTTTCTGCATGAACTGCTGTTGCAATGGCGCAAGCTGCATCATCGGCATTGATATTGTATGTCTGATAATCATCATCCAAACCAATCGGGCAGACAATTGGCAGAAAATCTTTTTCCAGAAGATCAAATAAAATCTTCGGATCCACGGATTTTACATCGCCTACAAAACCGATATCCTGTCCCTGGGAATATTTTTTCTCAACCTTCAGCAAACCACCGTCTTTACCGCTGATGCTGACTGCCTGAACACCAAGTTTCTCTACCATGGATACCAGAGATTTTCCGACTTTTCCAAGTACCATCTCTGCGATTTCCATTGTCTCAGCATCTGTTTTTCTCAGACCGTTTACAAACTCCGGTTCCATTCCGGCTTTTGCCACCCATTTGCTGATCTCTTTCCCACCACCATGTACGATAATTGGTTTGAAACCAACCAGTTTCAGCAGTGTGACATCCTGGATAACACGTTGCTTTAATTCTTCATCGAGCATGGCACTTCCACCATACTTTACAACAATGATCCGGCGGTTAAAACGCTGGATATAGGGTAATGCCTCTATCAGCACCTCAGCCTTTGCCCGCAATGCTTCATATTTATCTTCCTTCATTTATCTGTCCTCCTGTAACAAATCACTTTTTTCTCTTATCTCTTGCAAACAAATTAATACCTATCGTTAAAATATACTTGCATTAAGAACGGTAATCCGCATTGATTTTTACATAATCATAGCTCAGATCACAGCCCCATGCCGTCCCCTGTGCATCACCCAGTTTCAAATCTGCGATTGCGGTTACTTCCGGCTCGGATAAAATCTTTGTGGCTTCTTCTTCACTGTAATCAAGTGCGACGCCATTCTCAATGAGTTTTATTTTTCCGCCTTTGCTCTCAAAATACAGATCTACTTTATCCGGATCGAATGTTGCTCCGGAATATCCCATGGCACAAAGGATTCTTCCCCAGTTTGCATCATGTCCGAAAATCGCTGCTTTTGTCAGGCTGGAGCAGATTACAGATTTTGCAAGTACCTGCGCCTGTTTTTTTGTCTCTGCATTCACAACTGTCACTTCAAATAACGCAGTTGCACCTTCACCGTCCCCTGCCATCATTTTTGCCAGTGTTGTGTTTACAAAATTCAAAGCTTCACAGAATGCATCATAATCAGCACCTTTTTCTGTAATCTCCGGATTTTCTGCGAGACCATTTGCCATCAGAAGCAGTGTATCATTTGTGGATGTGTCTCCGTCTACGGAAATCATATTAAAGGTATCTTTTACATTTGCAGAAAGTGCTTCCTGTAATAACTCTTTGGAAATCGCAAGGTCTGTTGTAACAAAGGCAAGCATCGTGCACATATTTGGATGAATCATTCCGGAACCTTTGCACATGCCACCGATCGTAACGGTTTTACCGCCAATTTCAAATGTAACAGCAACTTCTTTTTCATGTGTATCTGTAGTCATGATCGCCTTTGCAGCCGCATTTCCTGCTTCCACACCGTCCGCAAGCTTTGGTGCCAATGCATCAACACCTGCCATAATACGATCGATCGGAAGCTGTTTGCCAATGACACCGGTAGATGCCACACAAACTGCACTTGCCGGGATTCCCAGTACTTTAGCTGCCTGGTCCGCGGTCTTCTGACAATAATCCAAGCCTTCCTGTCCGGTGCAGGCATTTGCGATACCTGCATTGACAACAACTGCCTGTGCATAGTCACTGTTTTTCACGATATCCCGATCCCAGAGTACCGGTGCTGCCTTTACAAGATTTGTCGTAAACGTTCCTGCTACACGACACGGTACCTGGCTGTAAATCATTGCCATATCAGTACGATTTTCATATTTGATTCCTGCCGCGGTACAAGCTGCCTGGAATCCTTTTGCCGCTGTCGCGCCACCTGTAATCTGTTTCATGATCCAATCCTCCTGTCAGATACATTTTCACATCGGTATCGTTGTATCTGCTGTTTTTTATTATTTGTTCTAAAATTTAATTTATCTTATTCATTGAATTTTGTAATATTCTCGTCATTCAATATAAAATCATAATAATTCACATCGTCTCTCATTTTCCAGCCTTCGTCCTGCCAGAAGTGATTGCCGAGTTCATTTTTCTTAAAAGCGATCAGATTTACTTTATTGATCTGCTCACGCTGTAAGGCACGCATTGCCGCTGTTGCCATCTGCTTTCCAATGCCGTGGTTACGATAAGCCTCATTCACACACACATGGTAAAAACAGCCGGTTCTACCGTCATGTCCGCATAAAATCGCCCCTACCAGTTTGCCGTCCGCTTCTGCCACAATACTGGTAGTCGGATTCCGTTTCAGAAAACGCGCTGTCCCTTCTCTGGAATCATCAATGCTTCGGATTCCAAATCCTTTTATGGTCATCCACAGTGCATATACTTCATCATAATCTTTCATCGTCATCGGGCGAATCTTTATTTCCATAAAATCTTGTTTCCTTCCATACATATTTATAATTACGGGAACATCGGAACAAGATTTAATCCTTCGCTTTCATCCAGACCAAACAGCAGGTTCATATTCTGAACTGCCTGTCCCGCAGCACCTTTCACAAGATTATCAAGGGCACCCATCATAACAACTCTTCCGGTACGCTCGTCAATCTTGAAATTAACATCCACATAGTTGCTGCCCTCTACCCATTTTGTTTCAGGCACAACATCTTTTTCCAGCACACGAACAAATTTCTCATTCGCATAATATTTATCATAAGCAGCTTTCAATTCTTCATAAGTAGGAAGGGATCCGTCAGCTTTTCTGTTTAAAGTGGCATACTCTGTTGCCAGAATACCACGGTTCATCGGAACAAGATGAGGTGTAAAGTTGATAACAATCTCTTTACCAGCTGCATAACCAAGCTGCTCCTCAATTTCCGGAGTATGACGATGCGTTGCCACACCATATGCTTTCATATTTTCATTTACTTCACAGAATAAATTTGCAACTTTTGCACCGCGACCAGCTCCGGAAGTGCCGGATTTTGCATCAATGATCAGTGTATCCGGATCAATCAGACCTTCTTTTACAAGCGGATAAGCAGTTAAAATAGAACAGGTTGTATAACATCCTGGATTCGCCACCAGACGGGCATTTTTTACTTTATCACGGTTAATTTCACACAGACCATATACTGCTTCTTCAATAAACTGTGGACTCTTATGCTCAATCTTATACCATTTTTCATATGTAGCGATATCTTTGATACGGAAGTCCGCACTCAGATCTACAATCTTTGTTTTGGATAAAATCTCCTCTGTCAGAACAGATCCCAAAAAACCTTGCGGTGTTGCAGTAAAAATCACATCTACCTGTTCACAAAGTGCTTCCATATTATCATCCAGACATGCTGCATCTACAATCTCAAACATATTGTGATATACAGATGCATATTTCTGGTCAATATAACTTCTGGATCCATACCAGACAATCTCAACTTCTTTATGTCCCATCAGAATACGTACAAGTTCTGCTCCTGCATAACCTGTTGCTCCGATAATACCTGCTTTAATCATTTGCAGCCTCCTTATTTTTGTCGAATGAACTGTTTCTTATAATAATACTTCTCATGCAATTCGTAAAGTATTGATTTTCAACTCTGTGTTTTTTATACATAAGGATGTATATTTATACACTTATTCATTTTTCCATTCATTCTTGCCTTTTCTATGTATTTTTGTCCTGCATCAAATAATAACATAAGTTTTTTCAAAAGAAAAGGACTTTTTACTTTTTTTACCATTCTGTGCGCACTGAATAAAAAGATGTATTTTTATAAGCAAAATATGTATAAATTTACACTTGCATTCTGAATCCGATTGTAGTATGATGAATCAGGTCGAAAGCAAAAGATATGTTTGTTTTCAGAAAAAATCAGAAGAAACGGTCTGCGACAGACCTGCTTAACGATAAGAAAGAAAGGATCTATTACAATGAAAGAAAAAGTTATTTTAGCATATTCCGGCGGACTTGATACAACAGCCATCATCCCTTGGTTAAAAGAAACATATGATTATGATGTAGTATGCTGCTGCATCGACTGCGGACAAGGCAAAGAGTTAGAAGGACTTGAGGAGCGTGCTCAGTACTCAGGTGCTGCTAAATTATATATCGAAGATATCTGTGACGAATTCGCAGAGGATTACATCCTTCCTTGTGTTCAGGCAGGTGCTGTATATGAGAACAAATACTTACTTGGTACTGCTATGGCTCGTCCGGGTATTGCAAAAAAATTAGTTGAGATTGCCAGAAAAGAAGGCGCTGTTGCTATCTGCCACGGTGCAACCGGAAAAGGAAATGATCAGATCCGTTTTGAGCTTTCTATCAAAGCACTGGCTCCGGATATCAAGATCATTGCTCCATGGCGTGATCCGAAGTGGACCATTGATTCCCGTGAAGGCGAAGTTGAATACTGTAAAGCACATGGCATCGATCTTCCGTTCGCTATGGATCAGAGCTACAGCCGTGACTGCAACTTATGGCACATCAGCCATGAAGGGCTGGAACTGGAGAATCCTGCCAATGAACCGAACTATGACCACCTTCTTGTATTAGGTGTTTCTCCGGAAAAAGCACCGGATGAACCGGAATACGTTACAATGACATTTGAGTCTGGCGTTCCGAAAACTGTAAACGGCAAAGAGATGAAAGTTGCTGATATCATCCGCGAGCTGAACCGTCTTGGCGGAAAACATGGTATCGGTATCATCGATATCGTTGAAAACCGTGTTGTTGGTATGAAGTCCCGTGGTGTATATGAGACTCCTGGCGGAACAATCTTACTCGAAGCTCAGAAACAGTTAGAGGAACTGACGCTTGACCGTGCTACTATGGATACAAAGAAAGATATGGGTAACCGCATGGCTCAGATCGTATACGAAGGAAAATGGTTCACACCGCTTCGTGAAGCTGTTCAGGCATTTGTAGAGTCCACTCAGAAATATGTAACCGGTGAAGTTAAATTCAAACTTTATAAAGGAAACATCATCAAAGCTGGCACTACTTCTCCATACTCCTTATACAGTGAGTCTCTGGCAAGCTTTACAACCGGTGACCTTTACGATCATCACGATGCAGATGGATTCATTACATTGTTCGGTCTGCCGTTAAAAGTTCGTGCAATGAGAATGCAGGAACTGGCAAAAGAAAACCAAAAATAAGTTTGTGCTTTGCACAAACGATAACTTCTTGAACGACAGTTCAAAAATTTCCCCCGGTAACAGAATGTTTTTATCACTCTGCTGCCGGGGCTTTTATCTCAGATATTTCATGCCATGTTCAAATTCCAGATTCAGTTTCAGATGAAATACAAACAATATTTTAGTTCGTACTCTGTTTTTCCTTTAATAAATAAATTCTGGATTCAAAATCCGTACATGGCTCTGCACCTTGCGGAACTTCTCCTGCACTCACATCCGTAGTGATCAATCCAAGGTTCATCAGTTCATCACCATAATGTTCTGTATTTGCCAGCTCATTCTCATACAGTTTATCCGGATCCAATCCCTGTAGTTTTACGCAACTATATGGCAGATTTACACCATTCAGAACTCTGTAATAGCCCACAAGTGCTTTGCTTTTGTCTTCACTGACAACCATCCAGACCGTTTCATTTCCGTTAAACGGACTTTTTAATCTGTAAAATGTACCGAACTGAAGTAATTCACGATATTCCTTCATAAATCGGATCTGTGCTTTCACTTCTTCTATCTCTGCATCAGACAACTTATTCAAATCCAGTTCATAACCAAACGTTCCAAAATACGCAACATTTGCCCTTGTATGTAACGGTGTATTACGAAAAACCTGATGATTTGGTATTACAGATACATGGCTTCCCATGCTGCTGAGCGGATAACACATGGATGTCCCATATTGTATTTTCAACCGTTCTACAGCATCTGAATCGTCACTAACCCATCCCTGCGGTGCATAATAAAGCATTCCTGGATCGAAACGCCCTCCTCCGCTTGCGCAGGACTCAAAAAGCACCTCCGGGAACGCTGAAGTCAGACGTTCGTACAGATCATAAACGCCCAAAATATAGCGATGAAAAATTTCTCCCTGCTGATCCGCCGGATATGCGATACTGTAACATTCCGTAATGCTCCGGTTCATATCCCATTTTATATAGGATATGTTTGACTCAGAAAGCAATTTTGCAATCATCCCATAAATATAATCCACAATTTCTTTTCTTGAAAAATCCAGTACATATTGATATCTTCCATGAGATACTCGTCGTCCCGGTGTCTGTAAGATCCAGTCTGGATGTTTTCTATACAGATCAGAATCTTTATTCACCATTTCCGGTTCAATCCAGAGACCAAATTTCATTCCAAGTTCTTCGATTCGATTTGCAAGTCCACTGATTCCATTTGGCAGTAACTCCATATTTGCAATCCAGTCTCCCAGTCCAGCACGGTCATTTCTTCTGGCACCAAACCAGCCATCATCCAAAACGAATAATTCTACGCCACATTTCTTTGCTTTACTTGCAATTTCAACCAGACGTTCTTCTGTAAAATCAAAATAAGTAGCTTCCCAGTTATTGATCAGAATCGGTCTGCATCGATCCCTCCAGTAGCCTCTGGCCAGACGTCTTCCGTAAAGCTTATGAAATGTCTGACTCATTCCATTTAATCCGCTCTCTGAATAGACCATGACTGCTTCCGGAGTTTGGAACATTTCTCCAGCTTCCAGTTTCCAGTCAAATCCTTTCGGATTTATTCCCGCTGTTATTCTTGTTACATTGTGCGTGTCTACTTCTGCCTGAATACGGAAATTGCCACTGTAAATCAGACTGAATCCGATTGTTTCTCCCCGATATTCATTCGTATGTTTTCTCCGTAAAATCATAAATGGATTGTGTTCATGAGAAGAATTTCCGCGCCTGCTGTCAATTGCTGTGATTCCCTGTTCCAATGTTCTTTCTTTTATATAGCGTTCTCTCGCCCATGCTCCTGATAACTGCATCCACACATAATCCTGATCTGGGAGATCCAGACTCAGACTCATTACATTTAACAGATGCACCGTTTCTGTTCCCGTATTTTTTACACAAACGCTTCGTGCAATTGCATTATACTCAGAAAAAACAGTATACAAAAGTTCCAGCAGCACTCCGGTCAATGCATCTTTCAAATAAACCCGAAGTGTCATTGCTTCTTCGTCTGATTCTGTATAAGTAGCCGGAAGCCCCTGTAAGTTTACCTTTCCCGCTATAATCTCATATCCTTCATACACAAATTCTGAGATTCGACTTCCATTTTTTTGCAATATTTCAATTGCAGGATGTCTGTAATCTGTTGTCCCGTATACTGGATATTCCTGCCTGATATGCTCCAGAGAAAAATTCCGGTCATCCTCATATATATACGAAGTCATGGGACGCTGACATTCTTCGACCAGATAAGAAAAATCTGCCTTATCATGAATTCTTTTTCCAAAATAAAGGTGTCCCATATGTCCGTTTTTTAATACGCACATAATGTAACTTATTTTGTCATTATATAAATGAAATGTTTTTGTTTCTTTGTGAAATACGATATTTCTCATAAATGTCTCCTCCAACAGATGCTACCAAATAGCTACATGAAAAAATCAGTTAAAGCAATACCGCATCTGTTCTGTTCCCTGTAAATTTTTCCATATAAATTTGCCATTTTCATATATCATATATCCATGCCAACTTTCCTCTTTTGGAATAGAAACAGATCCGGGATTCATGTAAATATAATCCGGATGTTCCACACATTTTGGTACATGGGTATGTCCATTCAGTAAAATGTCTCCTTTCTGAAGAGGTGGCAGATTGCCCTCATTAAAATGATGACCATGTGTGGCATAAATTACATTTTTCTCATCTGCGATTACACAATAATCTGCCAGAACCGGGAACTCCAGCACCATCTGGTCTACTTCCGTATCACAATTTCCCCGCACACAGAGAATATCCTGTTTGTGTTGATTTAAAAGTGCGATCACTTCCTTTGGATTGTAGTCTTTTGGCAGATCATTTCTTGGACCATGGTACAAAATGTCACCAAGCAATAATAACCGGTCTGCTTTTTCTTTGTCGTATGCTTCCAGCAATTCTCTGCAATAATATGCTGATCCATGAATATCTGATGCGATCATCCATTTCATAAATAATATCCTCCATGTATCGTATTTATTAAGTCTATCTATATTATTATGTTTATGTTCTTTTCGTTTTTATAAAAATAGTGACTAGATAACGTTTCCTTCTATTTTCTTTAGAGAACCAGCGTCTCTAAATCTTCCGGCACAAAAATAATTCCATTGAAATACTTTCGTCCTTCATTTTGATAAAGTTCTTTTCTTCGTAGCAGATTTATGTCTTCCGTATGATATAACAACAGATTTTTTACATGCAATTCTTCTGCCAGTTTGCTTGCATCTGCCACTGTGGAATGATGCTTTTCATACGGATGAAAAATATCTGCTTCGCTCTCCAGACAAAATGCTTCATGCAATAACCATGTGCTGTTCTCTGCAAACTGTTTTTCACATGGATTATATGGCTCATCACCGCAACAGGTAAGTTTTTCTCCATTACCAAGTTCCATGCAGAAACCGAATTGTTTCGCTTTCGTTGACTGGATATCGAAGAACGTAACTTTTTTAGATAAAATGCTGACAGACTCATCATCTGCAACGGGAATGAGATGCAGTCGTTTTCCAATAAACGCAACATCTTTCTTTTGCAGAAGTTTCACTGCCAGATTTTTCAGCAGTTCAATCAATTCTTCATGCGCATAGACCGTGGCCTCACCTTCATATTCGCCCTGTCTCATGTGCTGACAGATCATACGCAACATCCAAATGATACCGGTAATATGATCAATATGCTTGTGCGTCACAAAAATGGTTTTGATGTCCTTCCAGTTGATTCCGGCGTGTTTTAACTGATGCAGTATCGTACTTCCTCCACCACCGTCTACCATAAAATATTGCTGATCTTCCTGTAATACAAAGCAGGTGTTGTAGCACTCCGTCACAAGCGCATTTCCGGTTCCAAGCATTGTGAGTTCCATAATTTTCTCCTTCTGAATCCAAAAACTATAGGGATATTATAACACATATGATTTGCAAATACATATTTTTTCCATTCCTCTACTACACATTGCCAACATGCAATGTTATAATAGACAAATATGATACTAAAATATTTTTGAGGTGAAAAAATGACCATACGAACTGCTACTATGAATGACTTAAATGCGATCACTGCTGTGGAAGCAGAATGTTTTCCAGCGGCAGAAGCGGCTTCCAGAGAAGAATTTTCCAAACGACTGACATATTATAACGACCATTTCTGGTTGATGTTTGATGAAGATAAACTCATTGCCTTTGTGGATGGATTTGTAACAGATGAAGAAACTCTGACCGACGAAATGTTCCATGACGCTTCCCTGCACAACCCTAACGGCGCATGGCAGATGATTTTTGGTGTAAATACGATTCCTGATTATCGCAAACATGGCTATGCCGGTGAACTGATCAAATCCTGCATTGCAGACGCAAAAGCGCAGGGCCGAAAAGGACTTGTTCTGACCTGCAAAGAAAAATTGCTGCACTACTATGCAAAATTCGGTTTTGTAAACGAAGGACTTTCTGAATCCGATCATGGCGGCGCAGAATGGTATCAGATGCGTATTACATTTCATGTCAAGAAATTTTATTCGCTCTACCGTAAAATGTAATGGCAACTTTCTGCTTATAGGACTTAATTCCGGGTAGCTGACGTTAGCCTTATATGACATTCTACTTCCAACGATAGTGCCCCACGATATCATCCCGTTTTTCCAAAATATCCTGTTCATAGGATTTCTGCCACGGATCATTGTGATGAATCACATACGGAACACCATTTTTATTTCTTCGGTCTGAAACAATTCCGATGTGCTTTTGAAAAATAACAATGTCTCCGCCCTGCCATTCCTCTGTTTTGGAAACATCTGTGGTCAGGCTTTCTGCATTATTTGCAAAAAACACCTGCAGATTTTTTACTCTGCGGAAATCAATATTTTGATCTGGTTCTTGGATATCGTAATCCGTCGGATGATTCTGAATATCTTCGTTTACAAGCTGCATCAGCTCATAACCGGTCGCCTGCATTGCAAATGCTACTATATCCGTACACACACCATAATTGTCATTTGGATAACCACTGTTATAATACTTACTCTTATACTTCGGCCTTGTATTGATATAATCCAAAGCTCCCTGAAGGATATCTGCCTGATCGTCAACTCCATCCCGATCATAATCTATGGAGCTGTGCACTTGTTCATATTTTTGTTCGGATAAATCAGGTAACCTTTTCGGAGAAGTATGCTGATATCGAAGGAAAATGCCAATAACTATGACGACTACTATCACAAGTATGATAAAAATACATTTCTTCTTTTTCATAAAATCTAACCTATAATTTGTACAAGTCCAAGTTTCATGTGTTCTTCTCTCTAATTCTTTGTAAATGGTGGATCTGCCAGGTTTGTCTGCTATTAGAATATCAACAATCTCAATTTTTGAGTGCATTTATTTCGTTTTGCAGATATTCAAAAAATAACCCGATATGATAGCCATCCGCTACAGCATGAGCAATCGTAATATTTACGGGCATATCTATTCTATTACCATTCTTTTCATATTTTCCCATCGTAATAATTGGGAAAAAAGCCGGTTCCCCATTTGCCACTCTGCTTCCATAACCAGTAAAAGCCGTCCAAGGTGTACAGGAGATACAATAAAAATTTGCCGGTTGTTGTTCTTTTACTTTAATTCCTTTTTTGTCCTTATAAGTATGCATATCTGTTGTTATATTCTGAAAGCATTTTTCAAAATCTTCCTCATATTCCGACCAGCAATCGGAAAAAGTTTTGTCATCCTGATGAAAAATTGTATAATTTGGATTTATTTTATCCCATACGCATAAATTTCCTTCGTTGTCCCGAAACATCTTGAAATTTTCTATTTTATTAAGAACTTTGGAAACAGTATAAATTACAGTCGGATAAAACTTATAGTTGTGTGTATGACAAAAATCCAATAAATTTTTAACATCAATTGGTGCTGTCATATTTACTTCAATTTTTAACTTTTCTGTATAGTAACGATAATGTTCTTTACGCGCCCAATTTTCAATATCTATCTTTTCATAATTCATAAATTATGCCATCCCTTTTCATTTAAATCTCTCCATCCGTTCACTTGAACGCTTAATAACTCTCGCATATGTATTTGCAGAATCTTCCACAATCAAAATATCGCCGCGATCAATATAATATTCAATCCGTTTTGCATACCACCAGTCTCCTACTCCCAACATTGAAGTTCCAAGAATATCACCAATTACCCTTGCTTCTTTTCGTGGTTTATCTGACAGATGCTTCCAGATCAGAAAATCATAAAAATCTTCCGGAACACTTATCAATTGTCCACTGATTACTGCACGCAACGGCGCATTTTCACTCACCAGATCCGTCCAATTCTGTGCATACATCCGAAATTCATCCTCTGTCAATATTTTCTCATAAGATAAAAATCCGGCAAATTCTTCTGCTGCCACTTCGCCCCAGTTGGCATAACTTACAATACAATCTTCACGAACAACATGTTCCGGTAATTTTACCACATGAACTTCTACTTGATATTTCAGCAATAACTGACAGATCTGATAAAATCCACATCTGGAATACGGCGCATCACTGTACCAGATACGAACTGCTTCACAATCTTCCAGATATTCCTGCAAACGTGATAAATCCGATGTGTAATGTTCAAACATTTCCTGTAATTCTGATTCGTAATTGTCCTCGCCATCCCACTGATTTTGATTGTAAAGCGATAGAATCAGATTCTTGCGATAACTTCCAGTAATCTCTTTTTGAATATCTCCAATATCAAGTAAAAATCCAAGGCAGACTACTTCTGTTGAACTACCCTCTATCCAACTATAGTCTTTTTTCTCCGGTACTTTTCTTTTTCCTGCTCCAAAGCATGCCGTTGGACCATCATTTGAACTAACATAGATTTGCTCACATTTTGCCGCCTTCATGGAAGCAGCTTCGCTTTCACCGAATAAAATTTCTATCATATATTATGCCCTCTATATTATACAAACTGATTTGTCCAATAATATTTCTCGGATAATAAATATCATTGAATTTAACAAATGCAATCGTAATCTTTATCATTAAACCAACTGTTATATCACTACTATTTAATCAATACAGATATCCCGTCTGTTTTGATTTTTACCACTTACTTCATGTCAAGTAAAATGCCATACAGCGTTTCATTTTCTTTGACTACAAAAGCCAGATTTTCTTTTGCCTGATTCAGCAAGTGAAATAATCTCCGCACTTCTGATTGACCGTTCTGCATCGGGTTCCTGGATCTGAGATATTGATCTTTGTCATAATAATAACGTTCATCTAGCATCACAACCATTTGCTCTGTATCACGAACCGCTGTAATCCCAAGCTCTGCATTTCCCATTTGCGAAAAATACTGATATCCCTGTCGTATATAATCCTGCACCAACGTATCTGCTTCTTTTGTATCATTTGCATACACCACAGACACATGCGGAAATTCATTTTGATTTTTCCTTACAGGCAAGTGCATCATATTTTGAATAAAAGAAGAAAGTTCCGCATTAGTTCGAATCCGATTTGTCAAGCGGAAGGTCTGTAGGTTCGGCAGTTCTTCCATTCGTTTCATGGTACTCTGATCTATTTCTTTCGGTGAGATCATTTCTTCTGAATCACTGGAAAAAATGATCGGACGATCTTCACTCATATTCAGTAATACATTTAATTTTTCAACCGAAAGCAGATGTGCCTCATCCACCAATATCGCATGATAATCCTCTAACGAAAATTGTGTTTCCAACTGATTATCTGACAAAAAATCAATTCGCTGTAAACGTTTATGTAAAATTTCCCATTTCTTTCCTGCTTCCCCACAATGAATGATACAGACCTGCTGTCGGTTGGATAGTTTCATGGCAATATCATAAAGAAGCAATGTCTTTCCGGTCCCAGGCAGACCACTGAAAGAAAAATATCCGGTCTGTTCCTCGCAGATTTTCTTTAAAATCTGACGTTTGATATCCCGCTGCTGTGCCGTCAGAAAATATTCTTTGTTTAAAAATCGATTCGGTTCTGTCAACGGCGAAAACAGATACCATTCTGCCCGAAACAGATTTTCAATATCATCAGAATAGTCCTTGCCCTCTTTTTGCAAAGCCGCACACAACTGATTCCAACTTGCCTCTATTACATGATCGTGATTTGTCAACCGCATCAGGCGATTCTGACTGCTGATATAAGTATAAGACTGAATCGGTTTACCAAGTGCGGACAGATAATATCGATTTTGAATTAATTGTTTTTGTATCGCTTCCTCAGAAACTGCTCCACTTTTCAGCTCAATGTTGATGATCTGATTTTCTCTGATCTGCAACAAATCAAATTCTTTGCCTAAACGTGGAATCTGAAAAGAATAAAACAGTCGAAGTGCTGATACATCCTGCATATGAAGTTCCAGCCGCTCCACCAGTGCGCGCATACTTTCCAGTTCCCACTCTTTCATTTTCAGCATGTGTTCTCTGCCGGATAACTGCTGCTCCAGTTTCTGTAAATGTTCGATATTCTGTTTTCTGGTTAATGCATAAATAGATATTGATTTCATAAATTACCCTTTATTTATTGTACAAAGATTTACTGCATTGTATCATTTTATGATTTCATTTCACTGTTACAATAATTTTATTAAAGTAGCACCAAACACCATCACGCAAATACCAACGATTTTCTGTACATTCATCGTTTTTTTCGGAGATTCAAATAACCCGAAATGATCTACCAGTATGCCGCCAGTTGTCAGACCGATCAGAATAATGATGACTGCCAGTCCCGTTCCAAAAATTTCTGCCAACTCTACGTTTGCAAGTACATAAATGCCACCGAATACGCCTCCGATCCACATCCACCATGGATTTTTCTCATTCATATGTTCCCGTGTCTGCACCACCGCACATTTCCCCTGCATCAATCGTAAACCGATGCAAATAACGCATAAACAGCTTAATCCAACTGTAAATGAAATAGCAGACGCTTTGATCGGAGAATCGACAACTTTTCCCAGATGTCCGTTAATGGCAGTCTGCACACCACTTAATGCTCCGGACAATACACCAAATATTCTCCATAGCCAGATATCCGCATGTGCATTTTCTTTCGGATTATTTTTGCCGGCTTCTCTTTTTGCCAGAGATACAATTACTACGCCAGCTACAACCAAAACCGCTCCAAAGATCCGAAATACGGAAATCGGTGTTTTCAATGAATAAAAGAATCCAAAATGATCAATTACCAGCCCCCCCAGAATCTGCCCCAGAACCGGCAGTATAACCGCAAGCGTTCCGCCCAATTTTGCAAACAGTAAAATATTTCCAGTAACATATATAAAACTACAGATTCCACCAAACCAAATCCAGACTGGCTCCTGCAACATTTTATCAAATGGAATATGTACACCCTGTCCTAAAACCAATAATAACAATACTAAAAATGTCAATGAAACTGCAAAAGATACAAGCGATGCCCGATAAGGGGAACCTACCTTTTTCCGTAATCTTGCATTGATGCTTGTTTGAATCGGGACACCAATACCTGCCAGTATTCCAAAAATAACAGACATTTTCCAACCTCTCCTCTACTTCCTATTTTCTATCATACACCAAAAAAGACTATAAACCAAACTGTTATGTTCAGAAACAGTAAAATTTATAGTCTTCTTTTATGTTGAGACAAACTTATTATTCATTTATTTCATGTATTTTTTTATATTAACGATGTTATATGTATTTGTCAATCATTTATAGCATTTCGCCTTCATATACCATTCCAGGAAGGCATCTAACGTAAGCCTATTATCCAGATTTTGAATCTGTCTGAACCTAGATTCAATGTTCTACTGATAACTTTTCTTTCTCAAATTCACGGTCAGTTTTGATTCTATCATATAGTAATCCACTCAATCATACATGTTTTCCCATATCATATGCCTGTTGTAAAACCTGTGGACATTCTTTTACCAATCCGGCCTCCATGATATTTGGCGCATAAATTCTTCCCTTCACCACAGAATGATCCAAATGCTCCACAAATCCATCCAAATCTCCAAGGGAACGTTCAATGATATCTGTTCCAAGTCCTGCTGAAACAATATAATAAACATCCTTATGTCCAAGATTTTGCCAGATTGGATATGTTCTGTCGATAAAACATTTCATCTGTGCTGTCACACCATAAAAATAAACCGGAGTTGCCAGCACAAGCACATCTGCCTTCTGAAATATTTCTAAAATTTCAGCCATATCATCATACAGAACGCAGATTCCATTATTACGCATGCAGCCATCACATGCACGGCAAAATCCAATCTGCCTTTCCGCAATTTGAATCAGATCAACATGATGTCCGGATGCTTTTGCCCCTTCCTGAAATCTTTCACATAATAGTTGTGAATTTCCATTCTTTCTCGGACTTCCTGATATAATCAATACACGTTTTTGCATACTTTGTTCCTTTCTATTTTTATATATACATAAAAATTCCGAATAAGAATATACTTTTTGTTTATTAAAATAAATCCAACATACTATCCAGATAAATTGATTCTCTGACCTGCAGTTGATACTCTGGTTTGGTCATATAATACAATAAAAATTCTAATACAATAGCACTACCTAATCCACGGCCTTCAATTTTAAAATTTGTAAATCCCATTGGCACATACACATTCTGAATATCGCCAATACTGATAAATGCTGGATTTTTCATCGCCTCTGAAAAACGATATCCATATGCAGCATTTGGTGCTGTACAACGATGATCTGGACAGTTTTCATCCAGATTTTGTAGACTGACCGTCTCGTAACATTTCCTTCTATCTTTGCAGCCAATCCAACAACACTCATTGCACAAAAATTCTACTTTGTCTTTTCCTGATAGCGTCAATGTATTTAACTGATCAAAGGATTTATTTAATCGAAAATCAGGTACGATATACTGAAACTCTTTTCGTTTTACTTCTTCCGCAAATTCGTGAAAATCGGTCAATACTTTCGTTGTGGAAGATACTAAATAAAGATTCGGATAGTTTTGTTTTAAATAATCCACCAGTAATTCCGAATGGACGATAACACCATTTTTTACACTATTATTATCTGAATTACCATCTTCACTTCCTTGCTCAAATAAGGCACATAATTCGTTGCATTTTCTATCTGATAAATGTTCTTTTCTGAGCATGGAATTACTGAAAGTCAGTCTGGCAGATATGCCATATTTCCTCATCAAATCCAAAACATCCTGCGGATTTTCGTCTCCACTTCCGATTCGCCCACCGCCCCAGAGACAGCCTTCCGGTGCACCGTAAATGGAACTGATCTCGCACCAGTCATAAAAATACTCTCTGTGCTCCTGATAAAGAGGAAGGAATATTCGATACAGATCATAAAATTCAAACAATCCCGGCAAATGGTAATATGCTTTTTTCTTAACGACATTCATTTTTCATCACTCATCTATTCAAGAATGCCCTCGGCATTCGTACTGCGAGATGCACGTCATGCAGCGCATGACATATTCTTCTGTGCATCTCTGCAATTCTGCCAGAGGCTATATCAGATGGGAGATTGAGTCCCATTACTGATCTACACTTGTTGTTTACCACCTATAAAGGCGTTATCTCCCATCTGATATATCTTTTATCTTTTTTGCAGGAACTCCGGCATAGACGGTATTCTCCGGCACATCTTTTGTTACCACAGAACCGGCACCTATTACAGCGCCATTTCCAATAGACACTCCTGCTAAAATAGTTGCATTTGATCCAATCCAGACATTTTTACCTATGTGAATTGGTTGTGCAATCATTGATGCGCGCTTCGTCGGATTCATATCATGATTTAATGTCGCAATCACTACATTATGACCAATCAGGGCACCATCATCGATAAAAATACCTCCCTGATCCTGAAACTTACACCCACTGTTAATAAACACATTTTTTCCGATATGGATATTAATTCCACAGTCCGTATAAAATGGTGGAAAAATTCCAAATGTTTCATCAATTTCTGACTGCGTCAGTTCACTCATTAAGCTTCGCAATTCTTCTGGTGTATGATAATTGTAATTCATTTCACATGTTAGTTTCATTGCACGTTGGGAAAATGCATGGAACTCCAGATGCAAAGGACTTCCACCACCAATATAAGATTCGTTTTTTATTGTATTTCTAAATTCTTCTGCTGTCATTCTCGTTACTCCATAAAATTCATATTTTAATCTACATTTTTTTTCAAATCTTTATTTTAAATACATTTCAAGCATTCCATTTATACAATTTTTTATCTCAGTTATGATATCCATACAGAGTTCTTTTTTCATTCCAGCCATAGTTCCAACTGCAAGAAGCTCTTTCTTTCCAGGATTACGACCATTTCCATCTACCGTAGTCGTATGTTCCCCATAATATGTGTTGCTGTATGTGAGATCATATGCCGGACTCAATCGCCAGCTATCTGCAGATTCATCATACAAATAGGTGAAATTTTTAGAATGATCATCTCTGTTATGTGCAAAAACATTGAAACACATACGTCGGAACATATTTTCAACATCATCTTTGTTATCTCTTGTAATTATTTTCGTTAATTTCATCAAACTATGATAATCCAGACTTGGTTGCTCAAAATCTAACTCTAAAAGTGCTGCTGCTGTCAACATATGCACCCTTTTTGTTCCAGATATATCCGATATACGATCAAATCGTTTTATCCCAAAATATCCTTCACAGACCTCTGATGGGAACAATTTTGTCTCACTCATTGTAATTCCGCATTTTCTGGCACAACAAGAATAATCATATTCCATTTTTCCTGCATTCTCACCATCTACATGTGCTGAAAATTTAATGATCCAATCCTCATCATTTATCGTAGTCATAATTTTAGGTCTGGCACCACCACTCGTTCCACCCAGGCGATATAATTCATCAAGTTTATCCGAATATTCTGTGTGCAAAATCTTCTGACATTGAAAAGCTAATTCGTCCAAATCCGTATTGTCATTCTCTTCCGAAAAACTTTGCTCTGGATAATAGGTCAATGCACCCATACCCGATTTTCCAACGATTGCCAGTCTGTCAATCACCGTTAGTTTGTCAGGATTCTGTTCATGTGCCAACAACAATCGTTTCAACAATAATCTCCCCCAATGATCCGGAAGACTATCAGCAAACACTCCAAAAAGACCATCAAAATAATCTTTTGTGGGAACAAATACCTGATTTTCTAAAGGCAGTGAAAAAGGGCTGATTGAAAAACCTTGTTCTAGCCAACTGTCATCATATTGAAAAACCACCTTATGATTTGCAGCCAGCGCTAATGTTCCAACAACTCTGTTATCAAAAAGCACTTGTAATGCTTTATTTTGTTTCATTTAGAACCTCCTGTATATTTCTGTAAGGTACCTGTAAAAAAAGACTTCTGAGTTCATCTGCAATATCCAGCGCCATTGCTATTTTCGTCAATGAGATCAGAGAAATCTGCCCGGTAGTTTCAAATCTTTTTATTGATCCGTGGCTGACTCCACTCATAGCTGCCAGCTTTTCCTGTGAAATAGATCGCCTTTTTCGAATATTCCGTACTCGCTGTGCTAGCTTTTGATCCAATTCTTCTGCTGTTTCCCATACTAACCGCTCCATATGCCACCTCATTATATAGACAATATTTTATCCAAAATTACATATTTTTATTCAAAATAGATAATATTCTATCTATACAAATTTTATCATATAATTCATACAACATCAATATCAGTCCGATAAATAATAGGTTGTAAAAGATTAATCAAAAATTTTTTCAAAAGTATATCGTGGTTTTCCTTCGCTTTTCTTTCCATATTCGATTGCTTCAGCCGGGCAATAACAAATACATGCCATACAATGGGTACAATTTGATCCCCATACAGGTTTTCCATTTTTCAACTGAACATTGTTTAACGGACAGACCTGTACGCATTTGCCACAGCTTATACAAGCATCCGTAGCCAAAAACTTATCGGCTTTTACAAACATTGGATAAAAAATAGTATTTACCGCGCTGCTCATAATTTTATCATACATATTATTTCTCGGCTTTGAAAACTCCCGTTCTGCCTGAATATCTTTTATCACATTATCAATCATCGGTTCCGTTTTTGTGACAATTAACTTTGCTTCCGCTTTATCTGGAACTCCAAACATTGCAATATAGTTTTCCGGCATCACAATCTGTGCAGTTCCCATATAGGAAAGGCATAACTGCTTGCTCAATTTCTGATTATATTTCGCTGCATTTCCAATTTCACCACCACAGTCCATCACAAACCAGATTTGCTTCGCTTCTGGAAATTTTGTCTGCTGTAACCATTTCAAAACAATACGCGGAATTCTCCATGCATAAGTCGGAACAACAATCACCATACTTTTACCCGTCATTACGTTATCCGTATTTCCTGCTTTTATCCGATCATTCATACTCAATATGTCATCATTTAATGCCATTGCAATCCGTTCAGCGATATATTTACTGTTTCCAGTTCCTGTAAAATATAAAACCATTTTAAATGCTCCTTCTCTATATTTTTTTCATATATAACAGTGGATATGGATTTCCTTCCTCATCATAATCCGTCCGTTTATACGTTTTAAATCCCATATGTCTGTAAAATCCAACTGCCTGTGGATTCTGTTCATTCACAGTAAGTTCTTGTATTCCATAATTTTCAATACCGTATTGTAACAATTGTTTTCCAACACCTTTCCCGCGTTCTGCAGACAAAAAGGAATAACATTTCCAAGCGTTGGTTTTCAATTCCCATAAATGCAATCATTTTTCCTGATTCATCTTCAGCAACAATCAGATGTGCTACGTCACTTAAAGCCTGTGGTACATATTCTTTAATCTGATCTATCTCTTTACCCGAAAGGAAATCATGCGTTGTACGTACAGAATCTTCCCATATCTTCAACAAAACATTCATTATTTCTGGTGTTCGCTCCTCAATTTCATACATGTTCATATCTCTACTTCTCCTCATATTTATCTATCATACCAAAAATCATAAGAAAAAAGAATCAAAAACCACTTATATTTTCATCTGGTACAACAGTTTTAAAAATGCTATCATAAAAAGCAGAAACATAAACACAGAAAGGATGACACGTTATCATGAATAAAAGAAAACTGCGTAATCTGGAAGTAAATCCAATTGGTGTGGGATGTATGAGTTTTTCTCACGGCTATGGTGAAATCCCATCTGAAGAATACAGCATTCAGGCCATTCAGAAGGCACAGGCGGTTCATCCACTTTCTGCCATTCAGAATATCTATTCCATGGTGGAACGAAGCTGTGAAGAAGAAGTCATTCCTCATTGCATGGAACACAATATTGCACTGGTACCGTTTTCTCCAATTGCCAGTGGACTTCTGTCCGGAAAAGTAAACACAAGCACTGATTTTTCTCATAATGACGATGTCCGAAAATTCGTTCCACAGTTAAAAAAAGAAAATCTGGAAGCCAATCAACCATTGATCCAGCTGATTGAAACATATGCCAAGGCAAAAAATGCTACTGATGCTCAGATTGCCCTTGCATGGATGCTCCACAAATATCCAAACGTTGTTCCGATTCCGGGTTCCAAAAATCAGGAACGGATTCTCGAAAATCTTGCAGCCTGGGATGTGATACTGACCGATGAAGAATTTAACGACTTAGACAAGGCTTTAGAACAGCTTCCTGTTCAGGGATTCCGCGGTCATGTAGAATTTCAGGGTGGAACCATGGCAGACTGGGGAAAAAGGAAATAATACTTTCATAAATTACAATGGGGGAGATACGATAACATATCTCCCCCAAATTATTCTTTCTATCGTTCAAATTTCACTACATATGTACCAAGTACCTGATTACATGGAATTTTTGCAGCATTCTCTGCTGTAAACGCTTCTTTTGGATAAATATGTTCCGTCTCTGTCGGATAAGCAGGCAATGTCTTTCCAATGCTGACACCATGTGCATCGCCATCTGTAAATTTCCACTGAAAACTGCAATCACAGAATTACTTTTTCTCTGAAATATGCTCTGCCGGTTTTAATATTTCTGTCTCTCCTAAGAAAAAACAGCCATCGTTGTCTTTCTCTGCCGGGCAGGAACCTTCCACAGCGACACCAGTAAAGGATAATTCCAGAAAATCCGTCTGAAATATCGTTGTTTTTCCATTACGTGTAAAAGGTACGTTCTCCCAGTAACCGATATTCAGCCAGCCTTTCTTTCCATCTTTTTCAACGGCAGTGTTAAATTCCACATATCCATTTTTTTCATCACGGATTTCTGCATTGATACGAAGCACCGGACGAAGAGAAACAAATCCTTCCGGAAGGATTGCACGCACCCGATCCTGCTCAATGCCATACGCCATTACATACTGCTCTACTTTCATAGTTATACTTACCTTTTCACTATTTTTCTATAAGCCTATTTATTTTCAAAAGTAATATTTCGAACCATGTTGCGGTTAATGAGCTGTGTACCTTTCTTTGTCTCTACTTTCAGCCACTGCGCATCACCGTCCATCAGTTTCCCTTTGATGGCTCCAACCTCATTAAACAGACTTACCACACATTCTTTTCCCATATACTGCTCTAATAATGTACCCATTTTCTCATATTCCTTTCCATCATTTACTACAAATATTGCATTTGCTTCCAATTGCATTGCCACCATCAGATTCATGGTATTTATACTATTGATGGCAGCCATTGTCGCTACATCCATATTGTACCTCGCAATTCTCTGTATTTTTATAAAATATGTATGTCACAAATTTATTATCAGTATAACATGCACTAGTAAATAAATTCTTTAAGATTTACAAAAAATCAGCCAAGGTCATTTGACCATTGATCCAGCTTTTCTGCTTTGCCTTATGTACCTTATCATCCGGCATCCGATTTCCGATTAAAAACGGCGATGTCGGATCATGTCTGTTATAATTTGCTTTTACCGTATCCGCATCATAATTTGCATAACAATACCGGCACAGATGCAGGCAGGTATTATAAGCTCCGATGTCAGCGCCCAACAGGCAGGCACATTCCTTTCGAAGCTGGTTCCTCTTTGGAAAATCCATACTTGTATGTACTGCCTGTTCATAAATCTGTTCTGTCATGCAGCCGCTGCAGTCTGCACCATATACTGACAGTTCATCGCCTTCTCCACATGGACGAACCGTCATGCCATGTTCTGCAGCAATCTCAATCATTGCCTTACCAAGATACAGACGATCTTCTTTTTCCACAGCCCGCACTTCTGGAAAATTTTTCCGTACTTTCTGATATAGATCTATAAAACTGATCACGCAGTTTTTGGTATATCCTTCCAGCACAGATGCCATATGCGTAAATAGCCGGATATGATAATCCATTGTATATGTTTCATTCAGAAAAATTGGATCATATCGCCAGCCAATTGAATCAATTCCTACGATCTCAGACAATTTTTGAAATGTAGATAGCACACGCGCTTTATCCGGAACCATCGGTTCAATTTCTTTTCCATAGGGAGTAATTGTCACATACCAATACATGCCATAGGGTTGCAATAAATCCATATATTTTAGCATTGGTTCCGGATTTTTTGTGCAAAACCCGATTAAATCTACCACGGAAGGATCAAGACTATATTCAGTTACCTGTATCGAATTATAGGGATTTCGCACACAGACAAATCCTTCCCGTATTCTGTTTGCAAACCAATCTGCATAAAATGCTGGAATGTCAGTACGCATACCCGTATGAATAATCATATGAAATCATCCTTCTTATTTTGTCATACTTTTAAATTCGCACTTAGAGTAGCGAAACACTCACTTATAACTGTCTCGTTCTGGGCAGAGATATGCCCGCTTATAACTATCTCAGTTAAAGGTCGAGATATACCTGCTGTTAAATGATTCGCAATTACAACTGCTCTAACAAGCCCTGTAGTCCATCTGTCTCATAAATCTTCTTATAATATGCAACTTCATCCTGAATCAGCTGATCGATCACACGCATGCCAAGCAGCTCCACCGGTGCTTTATCATCCGTCATAATATAATCTCCACCACTGTAAGCTACTGCATTTGTAGAAACCTTTGCCATCAGATTACGCAAATCAAACTCTGTCACCTTTGCTATATTTTTCTGTAATACATTCATCATATCCGCATCATCAGAAGCAAACAATTCGCGGTTTGTAGAACCGTCCACATCTACAGTATAGACATTTCCGAATACAGAAGAAATGGTATCAGACAGATACTGGTTGATATTGCCCTCTCCGCTGCCACGCATATTCATATTTACAACCATGACGCCGTCATCTGTCAGATGCTCTTTTACCATGCTGAAAAATTCTTCGGAAGACATCTGAAACGGGATCGTAATATCCTGATAAGCATCCACCATGATCACATCATATTTTTGGTCTTCTGCCTGCAGATAAGCACGTCCATCATAAGTTGTCACTTTTACATCATCCGGCAGGGAAAAATATTTCCGGGAAAGGTCGGTGATTTTTTTATCAATCTCCACACCTTCCATCTGCATATCACCAAAATATTTTTTACACTGTGTCGCATAGGTACCGGTTCCCATACCAAGAATCAGCATATTCATATCTTTTGTTTCTTTCTCTGGCACCATCAGCGGTGCTGCCATAGCATAATCGTAATACATTCCGGTCAGTCCATCTTCTTTCATATAGACAGACTGCACGCCAAACAATACGTTTGTGGACAGAATCACCTGTCGGTCATTTTCAGACACCTGCAGATAATTGTAAATAGACTCTCCTTCGTAAGTTAGATCTTTCTGCCAGAATGCAAAAGAATCAGAATAGCCCAATGCACAGCAAAGTCCGAAGATCACACATGATGTGATCACTTTCTTTTTCCCGGTATGAGTTGTAAGAAAATAAATCAGACTCAGCACAATTAAAATTCCGGAAAAAATGAGAAATGTGATGGATGTTCCTACCGCCGGAATTGTTACAAAGGTCGGTACGAATGTTCCGATAATGCTTCCGATCGTATTAAATGCACCTAATGTACCTACCGTTTTTCCACTGTCCTCCAGACTGTCTACGGAATATTTTGCCAGAGACGGAGTTACTGTTCCAAGTAAAAACAGCGGGAATACAAAAATCACCATACATGCTACAAAAGCTGCTATAATCAGGAAATTGTTATTGACCGTAAAAATTAACAATGCCGAAATTCCAAGCACGATATATTTTCCAACAACAGGAATCAGTGCAATCCAGATCGCTGCAATCAGAATCCGGCCGTATAATTTTCCCGGATCCGGAGACTTGTCCGCGCTTTTACCACCGTAAATATTGCCCAGCGCCATGGCGATCATAATGGTTCCAATGATGATCGTCCATACAATCTGTGACGAACTGAAATACGGTGCCAGCAGTCGGCTTGCACCAAGCTCCACTGCCATGACAGACATTCCGGCGAAAAATTCCGTCAGATACAAAAATAACTTGTTCTTTAAAATGTTCATGACTTTAAATACCTTTTCCCTTTACTGTTACTTTTTTGTCAAAAATCTAACAACAGTATACCATAAATTTTGAAACAGTTTTTATTTTTTTGTATATCTTAATCCTATTCGTGTTCTATTCGCTTTCCATGTCCTATTTTTACTGAAAAACAGAATGATAGATTTGTGCTTGAGACCGCGAAATCACTGTACTTTTAGCGGATTTAGTGCTATTATGCTTAAGTGACATTTTTTGTCATTACATATATCTTAAATTTATGAGGTGAATGAGCTTATGAAACAAAAGAGTGGTTTTAGTGGACAGCTGGGATTCGTATTCGCAGCTGCCGGCAGTGCCGTCGGTGTCGGTAACTTATGGAGATTTCCATATCTTGCAGCAAAAGACGGCGGTGGTCTGTTTCTGATCATATACCTGATACTGGTTTTTACGGTCGGCTTCACACTGCTGACTACCGATATTGCCATCGGTCGAAAAACCGGAAAAAGTGCAATTTACGCATATCAGGAAATGAAAAAGAAATGGAAATTTTTAGGTATTTTAACCTTCTTTGTACCAGTATTGATCATGACTTATTATTCGGTTATCGGTGGATGGATTTTGAAATATATCACCATTTATCTGACCGGTTCCGGAAAAGAAGCGGTAGAAAGTAACTGCTTTACAAACTTTATCTCCTCCCCTTCTTCCGTATGGTTTGGTCTGATCTTTATGTTTTTAACAGCGTTGATCGTATATAACGGAGTGGAAAAAGGCATTGAGCGTGTATCCAAATTTATTATGCCCATACTTTTACTGATGGTAATCGGAATTGCGATCTTCTCTCTGACATTAAAACATCCGCTGGAAGATGGAACGGTCAGAACCGGTCTGCAGGGATTGAAAGTATACTTGACACCAGATATCAAAGGACTTACTGTTACACGATTTTTGCAGATTTCCCTGGATGCTATGAGTCAGCTTTTCTTCTCATTGAGCGTATCTATGGGAATTATGATCACATATGGTTCTTATGTAAAAAAAGATGTAAACTTAAACAAATCAATCTCTCAGATCGAGCTGATGGATACCGGTGTTGCACTGCTTGCAGGTGTTATGATCATCCCGGCCGTTTATGTATTTTCAGGATTAGACGGAATGTCTGCAGGACCCGGTCTGATGTTTATCTCCCTGCCGAACGTATTTTATTCCATGGGACTGGCAGGAAGACTCATCGGATTGATGTTCTTCATACTGACAGCATTTGCAGCATTAACATCCTGTATTTCCGTATTGGAATCTATTACTGCAAACTGCATGGAATTATTCCATGCCGAACGTAAAAAAGTTACGAGCATTTTAACGGTCATTTATCTGGCTGCAACCGCAATCATTGCAATGGGTTACAGCACATTTTATGTGGAAGTGCAGCTGCCAAGCGGAAGCACCGGACAGTTATTGGACATCATGGATTATATCAGCAACAGTTTTCTGATGCCGTTTATCGCACTGCTCTCATCTATTCTGATTGGATGGATCGTAAAGCCATCCTGGATTGCTGCGGAGATGGAGTTAAATGGTGAAAAATTCCGCCGAAAAAAACTTTATAATGTGATGATTCGTTATATTATGCCGGTTATTATGTTTATTCTGTTCCTTCAGTCCACTGGTTTACTGAATAAAATTGCAGGATAAATACGATCCTTGATATTATAGTGAAAATCATTTATTTTTCAAAATTTCTATTATTAAGTTTTACTTAACATATCACACAGATACAATCGTTTTACTTTTCTTATTATGTATCATATAATCTAATCATAAAAAGACAGAAAAAAAAGAACGACTGCCGGGAAAGCGGTCAGTCGTTCTTAAAAAACAGTAATTTTATCTCAGAAGAATATGTCAGCTTTCGCTGACCAGAATCACACACCAAGTCTCACGTGCGTTCGACTTGAATTTTTATCTAACAATTGGCACAATTGCATGAATGCTTGCCTGATCCACAGTAATAGTTGTTACCGTATCCGGTCTCTGTGTCGCCTGTGCATCAATACCATAGAGGATCAATGCCAGTTCATGTCCTTCATCCAGAACGTGATCAGTCGGAACCATATCAATCTCATAATGATAAGATACACCCGGTTTGATCTCTTCCTTTTTCCAGATGCAGGATCTGTTCTGAGCATTTATCCATCCACGAGAGATGACTTTATATTTTGAAGGTTCTGCTTCAAGACCAAAACTATATGTTCCGTCTGGATGTTTGATTTCTTCTGCGGTAATACGTTTTGCGTCCCCCAGATCAACCAGCATAGCACTCAGGATAGCTGTTTCCCGATCAATTGCAGCATCGAAGGATACTTTTACTGTACCGGAGATTCTGATATTTTCCTCTGCCTCTTTTGTATGAGCAGATGTTCCTTTTTCCGCAAACGGATCCCAGATATATTTCATACGGTTTTTGTACTCAGCATCGTCATTTAATACAAGTTCATCAAGCCATTCCCCAAGATTATCTGCTGATCTGTCATATACAGTGCTGGAAAGATCATCCACGATCACTCCGTCACCGGTTTCACTGATTGGGAATGTCTCTGCCTCCCATCCTTTCGGTGGCCATGTGTCAGATGCCATCCATACGGACTGGTCACTACCGCTCTCTACCAGAACTGCAGGCTCTTTCTCAATACCATTATCTACCCCTTTCAGATAATGCTCCAGCCAGCGGTACATAATATCAAGCATGTTGGAACCTTTCAGTGTATGGATATAAACATGCTCACCCTGATGCAGCATCATCTTTGCAGGAATTCCCTGCTTTTCCAGTGCCTCAAAGAACGGAATACACTGATTTGTCTTTACATTCCAGTCATTGATTCCATGAACAATAAAAACAGATGCTTTGATTTTATCTACCAGGTTCAGATAATTACGCTCATCCCAGAAACGATTATAATTTCCGGTTGCACGATCCTGTGCCTGGATCATTTCATCCTGAGCTTTTGCATATGCTTCTTTGATATTTTCATAGTCTTCCGGATCTTTTGCACGGCTGAAACAGTATTTTGCAAGAATATTCAGGTCGTCTCCCTGCCAGCCAATAGCCGGAAGATTCAGTCCTCCGGTACGATAATATGCATACCAGTTGGAAATGGCTGCTTCCGGAATAATTGTTTTGAGTCCTTCTACGCCTGTAGTAGCCACACCGATACACATAGTACCAAGATAAGATTTTGCAGTCATTGCCACGTTTCCTGTACACCAGGATGCCAAAATTTCAATATTGTCTGTCTTGTTGGTAAATGCGCGGCATCTGCCATTCAGCCAGTCAATAACTGCTTTGAATGCAAGTACTTCTTCTCTGGATCCGGTCAGTGTAAATCCTTCCGAGTCACGGGTTCCGAGACCACCACAAAGAACCGTTGCATAGCCTCTTTCATTGAAGTATTCATATGCTTCGCATACACATTCAAATTCCGGTTCTGCATCAATCGGAGCATGCTCTACGCATCCCATCGTCGGGCGCTCCTCAAATACAGTGGATGTAATTTTTTTCTCATAAGCCTCATAATCGAAGCAGATATCTTCTTCTTTGATATCCTGTGCCGGAAAAGCTTTCACTTCACAATCTACATTGTGCGGCACATACCAGTCTTCGTTACATGTCAGCATATATGGATTTGCAACATAAATTGCCGGAACTTTTTTGCCTTCCTCTACTTCCTTCGGAAGTCTGAGATATACGGCAATCAGATCTTTTTTTCCGTCGCCATCGGTATCTACCGGTGTTTCAACATATACTTTTTCTATGATATAAGTTTTTTGATTCATATTATTTATCAGTTTCCTTTGCTTTTCTTTTTTTCAAAAATTTCATCCAGATGCATACAAAAACAACACCTAAAATGAGCATTGCGATCAGGAATCCAAAATACTGTCTGTATCCTGTTACACCCGGATGACCATCGATCAGTGAACCTGCTAACAGAGAGCAGAAGATTTCCGGAAGGAATCCGATGGTTGAAATAATACCTGCAGCTGTACCAGAGTATTTCTCCGGAATAGCACCTTCATCCATCATTGCCCATGTCATTGCATAGTTTACGTTATAGAAAATGTAAATTACAATAAACAGAATTGTAAATGCAATGATACTTCCTGCATTTGTCGGAAGGAGTACGATTCCCAGAGTACCTGCAGCCATAACGATAAAGGAGATCAGTAACATTCTTCCTGTACCAACTTTATCTGTGATGAAACCACCACCAACATTACCAAACAGAGAGAACCATCTCTTCATTGCTGCAAGTGTAGCTGCGAATGTTACAGTTGCGCCAAGGATACTTGTTGCATATGGTGTGAAGTAGTAAAGAGACAGTGTAAATACATAGTTGCAGAATGTAACAAATGCGATGATCCAAACTGCCGGAAGTTTCAGAACCTCTCCGATACCTTTAAAAGAAATTCTCTCGCTGGCTTCCATTTTCTGATCTTTTACAGTAAAGAATGCAAGAATACCCATTACAATTGTCAGTACAGAATAGAAAATGATAACATATCTCATACCCTGTGCCTGATTTTCCATCTTTCCTGCACCAATTCTGAATGCAGCAACAGCAGCGATTGCCATCAGAGCAGCAGCGATACCTCTTCCACCTTCAAAGAAACCAAACGCTTTTCCCTGATCTCCGGAATCTGAGAGGATACGAACTGCTTTTACACAAGCCGGCCAGAATGCAAACAAAGAACTGATTCCCCAGAATGCATACAGACATACAAGTGCTTTAAAACCAAGTGGAAGCAGATGTAAGAATCCACCGAGACCTGTTCCGATCAAAGATACCGTCAGGATAATTCGTGTGGAAACACGGTCAGCTACGACACCACCGAATAAGTAAGAAATCATTCCGAAAACCCCAAGTACACTACCGAACACACCCATCTGTGTATTGGTCAGATGGTACGTTTCCAGATAGACGTCATAGTAGTCAAAACGGAAATACGGTAATCCATAGATAATTGCACCACCAAAAGCAACAATCAGGATTGCCAGAAAGTTTTTGGACATTTTTTCGCCCAAGCCGATTTTTGCAAGTAACTTGTTCATAATTCTTCTCCTTTTTGTTTATTTTTAGAACAATTTATATACTTCGGAATATTTATTCCGTAAGTAATCAATATAATAAGTGGATGAAAAAGTTCCTCTGCAGACTTTTTCCATCAGCTCCCGACCAGAATAAACTGCGCCGTAGCAATACATATTCTGCGTAAGCCAATCATTGATCTTATCAAATGACTGCTGCTGCATCAGCTGATCGAGATCTCCGATTTCCTGCGCCATGACTGCCGCCATCTGGGCAGCTGTAACATTTGCCATAAAATAAGACGGAAAAAATCCAACATAGCCTGCAGCCCAGTGAATATCCTGCAGCACGCCTTCTCCATCATGCTCCGGTCGGATACCAAGATACTCTTCATATTTGCTGCTCCATGCATCTGGCAGATCATCGACATCCAGCGCACCGCTGATCAGATCCTTTTCCAGCTCATATCGGATAATGATATGGAGCAGATAGGTCAGCTCATCTGCTTCCAGCCGGATCAGAGACGGTTGTGCATGATTGACCGCCTCAAATAAATCCTGCGGTGTATATGTTTTCAACTGCGGAAGGATGTCTGTAAGTGGCTCATAAATATATTGCCAGAATCCCTTGCTCCGTCCGATGATATTTTCGTAAAATCTTCCGATTGCTTCCTCTACCGCAAATGTCGGTGATTCGGCAAGCAGAGTTCCCATAAGTTCCCTGCTGATTGACTGCTTATAGACCCCTCGTCCACCGCAGTGTAATATATTAAAAATTCCTCCCCAGAAACCATTTTCGGAAAATGTATTTACTACTCTTATATCATCCGGCGAATTTGCCAGAATGGTCGGATGTGAACCGATATCCACCCTTCCGCTATCAAAGTTGAAACCTATTTTTTCTAAGATCATCGTCCATACAGCCTGCTGTTGTTCACGGCTGACCGGCCCGATATCTATCTTTTTCGGTGCTGACCCGGTTTTGTTTTTTTCCTCAACCAAATTCAGAAGTTCAATCAAAACCGGCTTTAACTGAGCCGCCATCGTATCGATCGTTTCTGTCGTAAGGTCTTCCGCATAGTAACCCAAAAGTGCATCGTATGGATCTTTTTCATATCCCCAGTATTCCGCAAAATTGCGGAACGTTTTGAAAATCCTGGAAAGATACGGTCGAAAGCAGGAAAAATCATTCTTCTCCTTCGCTTCTGCCCATACCTGTTCCGAAACTGCAATCAGTTCTACATATTTCTGATACTCAGCTTCCGGTACAGCACGGATACTTTCAGAATTACGGATCAATCTTCTGATCATGGCATTGGTGACAAAATCATTTTTCGCATTTCCGTTAAAAAATCGAATCAGCTTCTGAAATCTGGTATCAGAAAGCAGCCGATATTGCTCTCCGGCCAGAAAAGACATGACTTTACTTCGATATTCAATCGCATTTCTGGGCATGTAAGTAATTTTATCCCAGTAAATAAGCGCATCTGTGGTAAATTTGTAATATTCTATTTTTTCAATCATTCCCCTCAGCTCTGTAAGCTGTGACTGATAGGTCATTCTTCTGCCTCTTTTCTGTTATATTTCTTAAATAAAGTGATGATCACAAGTGCTGCAACGAAATATAAAGCGGCTGCAATATAATAGGCTGTCCGATATCCTTCCTGTGTCGTAAAAAGGATGCTTCCTGTAAAATGTCCGCTGATGATGCTGACAATTCCGGCAATAAAGTTTACAACTGAAGTGAAGGCAGGACGCAGATTTTTAGGTGCAAGCATCATGGAAAGTGAACTGTCTGCAGGACTTCCGAGATTGGCAAGCCCAGCTCTCATAAACAGTCCGATTCCAACCATCGGAATCATCGCTTTTCCGAAATGATTGCCATTTGCAATGATCAGCATAAACGGTATCGATAAAAGTACCGTAAAACAGATGGTTCCCACCGTTCCCAATTTTTTTACAACGAATGGCGTAAATAGCATAAACAACACAATTGCCGCATAGGAAATAGATACCAACAGCGAAGATGTTGCTTTATCTATGTGCAGGTTACGGTTCAGGAATACGGTATAGTAAGAAGTAAATAATCCCATCGCAAAGGAAATCAGTGCCCAGTAGATTAAATACATCATGGCATCTTTCCGGAACAGCACACTTAAGATATCACGGACTCTTTCCGGAAGGCTCTGTTTCTTTGTCTGCTGTTCATCCACAGAAATATAATCTGATTTTTCTTCACGGATAAAGAGAATCGGTATGATCGACAATAATGTCACGACACCGGTAATGATCAATACATCTCTGTTTCCTGCCAGGTACGCATCACGGGTACTTCCTGTCGTTTCTGTAATATACTCGGTCAATTTTCTTGCTCTTTCGAAGGATATACCTGCATGTGAAGAAAATAATTTAACGGTTGCTGCGCCTCCAAGGAATGTGGTCAGGAAATATCCAACATATCCCATATAATACGTACGTGTATACCAATCAATACTCTTCCCACCTGCGCTGCCGGCATATGCTGCCACATAAGGAGCCAGCATAATGAAATGCAGCTGTACTCCGGTCAGTGCAAGAAGCGTTGACAAGTAAAAAATGGTTGCTGACTTGACAAACACAACGCAGAAAAATGCTGCGGATGTCGATGCTGCACAGAACAGCAGCAATTTTTTATATCCACTTTTCGGAACAAGCAACAAAATCAATGCGCTCAAAAACGTTGCATATCCATAAAAAGCCCAAAAAGATGTTGCTGTCGGCAATGACACCTCTTGTAGATAATTTACATAAGTATCATATAAAATGCCGCTGGCCAGATTGTTAATAACATAACTGATAATAAATAGTATCAAATTTCTTTTCTGTCTGAGTTGAACCTGCTGTATATGTATGTCCCCATTCATGGTTTTTACCTTCCTTTACTACAAAAATCCGTTCCATAGTTATTTAAAATTATACTGCGTAAAAAACGGATGGAGCAGATTTGCTCCAAACTGCGTATCAAAGTGTGGTTTTCGGATATTCTCCACGTTCTGTTCCGATTCGAGACGTTTGCGCAAAGCAATGATTTCTTCATTTTCTATCTGTTCCATCATTGCCAGAAAAATCCGCGCCCTCCGCTTCATTTTCTGCAGATTAAATTTATATGTCCGGACAGTGGCATCGCTGATCCCCATTTCTTCACCGATTGCTTTATTGTCCTTTTCATAATATAAACCTTCCAATACATCCTTCTGCGCATCAGAAAGCCCGTTCATTTGCTTGTCCAGATCCAGAAGACACTCAAATACACTGCCGTGCTCATCAAAAATATGTTCCTGCATCGCACGAAGTGCATTCACAGATTTCCCTCTGGAAGAATAAATCAATCCCTCTTCAAATTTATCCCCACAGAAAATGCACTGATACAGCTGTTCTTCTTCCGACCAGATATAGCCTCTGGTTAACTCCTCTAATGTAAGCTCTTTGAATTCCATCTTCGGGCGTCCTTCCTTTTCATATATGATACACGCTTGATAATATTTATGATTATGTTTTGCGTATTTGTTTATGCATATCGTAAACACTTTTTTATTTCGTTTGTGTTTTATAGTAAATTAGCACATTTTGCGAAAAATATCAACTGTTTTTTATTGTTTTTTACACAAAACAAGATTACTTTTTAGATACTGCTCTCTATCCTATTTTTCATATTAATTTCATATGGTTATCTGTTTTTTGTGCAACTTGCACAAGTATACATACTATTTTCATCTCAGTCTGAGTTGGGACTCCCACTTCTACAAGTGGTGAGTAATAACAAATCTTTCTCAGTGGGAGTTCAATCTCCGACTGAGATAAACGCTCCGCGAGGATGTGCAGTGATTCTGAGAAGAATATGTCAGCTTTCGCTGACCAGAATCACGCACCAAGTCTCACATGCGTTCGACTTGAATAAACAAAAAGGATGCATCGCTTCCGCCTTAATGACGGAAGTGATACATCCTTAATTCATCAACTATTTAATTATCTGTTAGTTTTATGCCTGAGGACCAGCAGAAACAAGTGCTTTACCTGCTTCGTTTCCTTCGTATTTTGCAAAGTTCTTAACAAATCTCTCTGCCAGATCTTTCGCTTTTACTTCCCACTCTGCTGCATCTGCATAAGTATCACGCGGATCAAGGATTGCAGGATCTACTCCCGGAAGTGCTGTCGGTACTTCAAAGTTGAAGTATGGAATTGTCTTTGTCGGAGCATTTTTGATATCACCATTTAAGATAGCATCGATGATTCCACGAGTATCTTTGATGGAGATACGTTTACCGCTTCCATTCCATCCTGTATTTACGAGGTATGCTTTTGCACCACTCTTCTCCATTCTCTTAACGAGTTCTTCCGCATATTTTGTCGGATGAAGTTCAAGGAATGCCTGTCCGAAACATGCAGAGAAAGTAGGTGTCGGCTCTGTGATTCCACGCTCTGTACCAGCTAATTTTGCTGTAAATCCAGACAGGAAGTAGTACTGTGTCTGCTCCGGTGTCAGAACAGATACTGGAGGAAGTACACCAAATGCATCTGCAGACAGGAAGATTACATTCTTAGCTGCCGGTGCGGAAGAAACCGGACGAACAATATTTTCAATATGATTAATAGGATAAGATACACGGGTATTCTCTGTCACGCTCTTGTCAGCGAAATCAATTTTGCCTTCTGCATCCAGAGTAACATTCTCAAGCAGAGCATCACGTCTGATCGCATTATAGATATCCGGCTCAGACTCTTTGTCAAGGTTGATAACTTTTGCATAGCATCCGCCCTCAAAATTGAATACACCATTGTCATCCCATCCGTGCTCATCATCACCGATCAGAAGACGTTTCGGATCTGTGGAAAGTGTGGTTTTACCTGTTCCGGAAAGTCCGAAGAAAATTGCTGTATTCTCACCGTTCATATCTGTGTTTGCAGAACAGTGCATGGAAGCAATACCCTTTAACGGAAGATAATAGTTCATCATGGAGAACATACCTTTTTTCATTTCTCCGCCATACCATGTATTTACAATAACCTGCTCACGACTTGTGATGTTGAACATAACTGCTGTCTCAGAGTTCAGTCCAAGTTCTTTGTAATTCTCAACTTTTGCTTTGGATGCATTATAAACAACAAAATCCGGCTCAAAGTTTTCAAGTTCTTCTGCTGTCGGCTGGATGAACATGTTTGTTACAAAATGTGCCTGCCAAGCAACCTCAACGATGAAGCGGATTGCCATACGTGTGTCTTTATTTGCTCCGCAGAATGCATCTACAACATACAGTTTTTTATTGGAAAGCTCATTGATTGCAAGCTCTTTTACAGCATCCCAAGCTTCCTGTGTAGCCGGATGGTTATCATTTTTATATTCATCAGAAGTCCACCATACAGTATCCTTGGAATTCTCATCTTCTACAATATATTTGTCTTTCGGAGAACGGCCTGTATAAATACCTGTCATAACATTAACGGCTCCGAGTTCACTGACCTGGCCTTTTTCATAACCTTCCAGTTCTGTTTTTGTCTCTTCCTCAAATAACAAATCGTAAGAAGGATTGTGAACAATTTCTGTTGTGCCGGTAATGCCGTACTTGCTTAAATTGATTTCTGCCATTTTACCTACCTCGTTCTTTCATTACTGTAATCTAATAGTGTACTTAATTCGAACCTATACTATCATTAAAGACACAATTTGTCAATAATTTATCAATCTTCTGCATCATTTTTGTATTCGAATTAATACACTCTATACAATACAAAAAAATCCGACTAAAAGTCAAGCAATTTCAGTCAAAATATTTCTTACCTTAACATGAAATCGCTGTAAAACGGACAATCGCAATCCGCTTTCGCTCCTTGCTTATTCTGCATTCAAATAATGCCAGTTAATATTACAGTTCTTTCTTTTTCATAATACGGCAGCTGCACAGGTATGACACCACAGCCAAAACAGCGGCTATAAGCAATCCGATCACATCTACCGCCAGATCTCCGGTCAAGTCGAAAGCAGACAACACGAGTGCGCTGTTTCCATCCAGCATTCCACTTTTTTCTGCCAAATAATAAATCATCACTCCAACAAAAACAGAAACACCGATCATTACAAGGCGGCTTTTTTCTACTCCGAACTTTAACTGCATAGGAATCAGCAGCGATAGAAAGAAAATAACAATCGGCAAAAAGGCAAGGCCTTTCAACACTTCTTCTGAAATCACTGCCGGTGTATGTCTTACATTTAATATAATCACATATAACATCATCGTAAGAGACCAGACGATAACTGCTCCACCCATACAAAATACATATTTTTCCCTGACATATATTTTTCGGTTAATAGGTAATGTAAACAAAAAAGCAAATCCATGATCCATCTCATCATAAGAAAGTGTCGAAACCAGGATGGCTGATATAAAAAACGTCAGATAGCCAAGCATAAATGTGCTTTTCTGTTCAACACCAAGTACAACTGCCAATGCAACAAAACATACAAATGTCTGCTTGCTGTGCATCAACAATCGTATATCTTTTTCTAATAATCCTCTCATCCCTGATAACCTCCTGTCATCATTAAAATCAATTCATCGATATTGCCATTTTCTACAATGATCCCCGGATAATTTTGCTGATAATAATCTTTGTGGTTTGTGAAGCAGGCATAACCGTAGGACGTTTTCTGTGTTTTTAACAGATAGTCCTGATCCAAGCCGGCGAATTGATCTTCACTCACTTTTAATACACCATACTGTTCCAGAATCACATCTGTATCCTCATACAAAATAAGTGTTCCATTGTGGATCAGATAAATATCATCACACAGCTGTTCCAGATCAGACGCAATATGGGATGTGATCAGAATGGAACGTTCTTCATCCTCTTCCATATAGGCCCGCAGCATATCCAGAATATGATTTCTGGCTTCCACGTCTAATCCTGCCGTCGGTTCATCCATGACCAGGAGCTTAGCATGGTGGCTGAGTGCGGTCAGCACCCGCAATTTTGCTTTCATACCAGTAGAATATTCACGGATTCGCTTTTTTTCCGGAAGATTCAATTCACGGCACATTTTTTCGAAATATCCTTTATTAAAATCCGGATACATTTTTTCCAATATTTTTTTTACATCCGTAATATTTAAATAACTGCTAAAACCAGATTCTGCCAGTGATGCTCCGATCTGTGCTTTCTCTGACATGCTTAACTGATGCACGCATTTTCCAAATATAGTTATTTCTCCGCTTTCTGCCTCCGTCAGTCCAAGTATCAATTTAATCGCTGTACTTTTTCCGGCCCCATTCTTTCCAACCAGACCTGTGATCCGTCCATTTGGGATCTCCATGGACAGATCAAACTGAAATCCTTCATATGTCTTGCAGACATTTTTCATTTTAATCATTACAAATCCTCCTGCTCCCTATGCCTCGTCCAGCAGTAAAGTTACGATTTCCAAAATTTCATCATTGCTCAATCCAACGTTTTTTGCCTGATCGATTGCTTTTTCAAATTCTTCTTCTACTGCTCTCCTGCGTGCTTCCAATGCCAGCTGTTTATCTGAAGCTGCAACAAACGTTCCTTTTCCATGAACGGTTGTCACAAATCCGGCTTCCTCCAGCTTGTCATAAGCTTTTTTTACCGTCAGAGCACTGATACGAAGCTCTCCTGCCAGTTTTCTCACAGAAGGAAGCGCCTCTCCCTCCGCCAGCGCCGACTCAATAATTCCCGTTTTTATCTGTTCCATAAGCTGCTCGTAAATTGGCACCATAGAACTATGATTTAAGATTATATGCATATTGATGGAACCTCCCTTGCAACAAACAGTATATAACAGCATGTATCTGTTGTCAACTGTTATACACTGTTTGGCGAATAAACATTCGAATACCCTTTCGGAAACTTTTCTTTTGATGGCAATGCATGCGAAATGCAAAACGCCGGTACGCAAATTTAACAACCAGAGATTAAAAGGAAGTATTAAAAAACCACCTCACCGACAATTCTGTCAATGAGGTGGTTTTCCATTTGCACTTAAGTAAAGCGGACATAAGCATCCCCCTTACCCACCGCTTAGTGCGCTACACACTTGAAGCGGGGGATTACTTATTCTTCGTTCACATGCTTGTTTTTATATTCTTCGTATTCTTCCACGCTGATTTTTGCAAACTCACATGCGTTTTCCAATGTAATTCCAAGCTTCAGCAAATCCGGAATCTTATGCATTACAATTTTTTCCATCATTTTTTCTTTCATTTCCAGTTCATGCTCATCTATCTCCTGCTCCTGGAAAGTCATCTGCGGTGCATTTTCTTTCCACTCACTGTAATCGATCGCACTGATTCCGGCAACAGAGCAGGCTTCTTCCAGCCCTACATTATATCTTCCCATAATACGGTCTACCGTATCTATCGTATTTGCGCATAGCTCATCCATTGATTTTTCCAGTAATTTACTCATTTTTATACCTCTCAAAATATCTGAGATCAGGATATAACAAAACTTCCTGTCTCAAAATCTACATCCAGCTGAGCAGTTGCAGCCGAATTACTCCAACGAACCATCAATTTCTGACCATCGGACTGGATTTGAATATCCGCATCTTCCGTAAATGCCTTGCTGGTGCTGCGAAAGCGTAACAGTGCCAACTGTTTTTGCACGACATCGGTCTGAAGTGCCTGCCGGATCTGAATGTCTGTCAAATTCGTACGGTTGATTTCCTTATGTCCGCCTTCTCCGGCCTGTTTCACAGCTTCATGATCATTTTTCCCGGCAAACAGATCCAGATACCAGATCTGTGGTTTTCCCGGCATAAATATCTGAATTGCTCTTGCCAGTAAAAGTTTCTGTTCAGATTCACCAAGTGCACTGAAATATGTGGCATTTACCTGATAATACACATTTTTCTGCCCATGCAGATTTTTCACCATGCCACCACGGTCTACAATCAGTGCAATCAGTTTCTGAATATCTTCTTCCGGAAGAATTCCCTTAAGATCCAGCATCGGTATTCCATCATGACAGCCAAGCATATTTACGGTATTGATTTTTTTCTCTACCAATTCTTTCGCCCATGCTGCCAGATACTTGCTACGTTTATTTTCAATGGCATCGATTACAAGCCCGGGCAGAAAGAAATCATAGGTCATATAACCTTTTTCAGCCACCGTCTGATAAATGTGCTCCTCATATGCGGCATGGATTTCCGGCAGCAGCGTCAATTCATAAGGTTCTGCATACATTCTGATCTGTTCCAGCAAATCCCATGTTTCCGGTTCATTCAGAAAATTTTTCCGTCCAGGAGCCTTTGGGGCATAGGCAAAAGCATCCAGCCGCACAATACTTGCGCCATAGGAAGCGATTTTTGCAAGTGTTTCCCGATAAAAATCCCATACCTTCCCTGACCGGATATCCAGATCCATCTGTCCCAGATACTGTGGATAATGCTCTTCCTGATAAAATGTATTCCAATATGGTCGTTTGGTTCCATCCGGAAACTGTACCATCAGAATCGGAAGACCCGGTTTTCGAAAAAACATGTCTTTGATATACGTTTCATCCGGTTGAATATACCCTTCCTCCGTCATCGTTCCATAGCCTTCCCAGAATGCATTCCAGTCAATAAAAAAGTTCTTATATTCCGACGCTTCTCCTTTTTCAACCAGATCTTTGAACTGTGGAGACTGCGCAGAAGCATGATTCAGGATAAAATCCAGTTTCAGATCTATACCAACTTCCTTTAATGCCTCAAGGTCATCCCGCTCTGCCAATTCTTCATTGATATCATAATCAATGACGGAAAATCCACGATCCAGATCTGAATGATACAAACTTGGTAAAATATAAAAAGAACCAAAAACACCTTGCATATCATCCTGTTTCAATAATGTTACAATATCTCCCAGTGTTCCGCCTAAACTGTCCGGATAAGCATTCAGCATCGGTTTAAGATTCATAGATATGACCATCCTTTCCAACGATAACATCTGCCTTTTTCGCCTGCTCCTGCAATTTTTTTCCTTCTATGGAAACAACAAGCTGAATAAACGCACTGGCTGCATTTTCATCCCGTCCACGACGAATCCTGCGTGCTTGTGTCTCTTCCGGCGAGCTGTCCAGATAAACAGAAACATCAACTCCTTCCAGGTACTCACTTCCACCATGTGTCCACTCCAGAAGCAATACCTGTACACCGGTCAGATCGGTCTGCTCATACCAGATTTCATCCGCTTCCCGACCCATTTTTTTCAGTTCGATTACAGAAGCACCGGCATGAAACTTCGCAAGTACCTGATTGATTCTGTCGTACTCAATCTCCTGCGGAGTTCCAAGGTATGCATCCAGCCCTTTTTCTCCGTTTTCCTGATAAATTTGTTCCCTTTTTTCATCATTCATTTTCGGAATTCTGTGTGGATAATCATCTCCATGCAGGACGAAACAGCTGATACCGTCTGCCAGAAAATGCTGCTGTAAAATGTCTGCCATGGTCGTTTTTCCGGAACCGGAACCACCAAAAATACTGATTACATTTCGTTCTGCACTGATTTTATTCCTGAGAACATCGTATAAATCAGCTGCCTCCTTCATTTTTTTGAAAGAAAACTGATATGCTTCATATTCTGCTGCTGCCATCGGAAGCAAGAGACCTGCCTGCATCAATGTCATACCACTATATACATGGCCTGTTGTTTCTTCCAGATAGAAGCTCTCTGCATCCAGACCTTTTAACTTCACATAGGTTCCGAAGGGATTACCCTCTGCCGACAAACGTACCACACTTACCAATGCCTGTGACTGATCCCTTGCAACACTCATCCATGCAGCCACTTCTTCTTGAAACGGATCGGAGAGACGGTAATAATCTCCTTCACGAATCAATTCCTGATGTCTGCGATAGGTTGCAAGCATTGTACGTATTTCCTCTTTTTCTTCACTGCTCAGTAATGCAGGATTCATTTCAAATCCAAAGGTACCAGCCATAGCCACTATCCCTCTGGTATTCAGACTTGTGATTCTTCCGGTCTGATGATTTGGTACCGCAGACACATGAGATCCGACCACTGCTGTCGGATAGAAGAAGGATGTGCCGTACTGAATCCGGGTTCGATTGATGGCATCCGTATTATCACTGCACCAGATCTGTGGTGTGTAATACATCATACCTGCGTCAAAACGTCCGCCGCCACCACTGCAACCCTCAATCAGGATATCCGGATAACGGCTGGTGAGTTTTTCCAGAAAATCATACAAGCCCAGAACATAATCATAAGGTACATTTCCTGCATATACATCGGACATACTGCGATTCATATCCCACTTAATATATTCGATATTTCCCTGATCCAGAATCACACAGATACGTTTTAAAATTTCTTCCCGAACTTCTTTTCTGGAAAAATCAAGGAGTAACTGATTTCTGGAACGGATTGGAGCACGCCCCGGAATCGTCAGTGCCCAGTCCGGATGCTCCCGATACAGATCACTGTCTTCATTGACCATCTCAGGCTCGATCCAAATACCAAATTTAACCCCTTGGGCATTCACACGTTCAATCAGATGTCCCAATGTTCCCCCTAATTTATCGTCATTGACAAACCAGTCACCCAAAGAGGAATTATCATCATTTCGTTTTCCGAACCACCCATCGTCCATAACAACCATATCAATGCCAAGCTGTGCTGCCTGTTTGGCCAGATCCACGATCGTGTCACCATTAAAATCAAAGTATGCTGCTTCCCAGCTGTTGATCAGGATCGGTCGGTTGCTATGTACCTGTTTTCCCTTGCAAACATGATTTAAAATGCAGTTATGATACTGGCGGGACAGCTTTGAAAATCCCTGATCAGAATATGTCATGATCACTTCCGGTGCCGTAAAAACTGCGCCTGGTTCCACCGGATAAGCAAATAGCTCGTCACCTAATCCCATCTGGAAGCGAGTCTGATTGAACTGATCACGCTCTGCCTCGCACACGAAATTTCCGCTGTACATGAAAAGCATTCCATAACAATTGCCTGCATCTTCTGTTGCGGTACGATCGGCCAAAATCACACCTGGATTGTACTGATGGCTGGAGGTGCCTCTGCGACTACCAATCCGATATGTTCCGTGTCCCACCTGAACACGTTCCGGATTACGTTCCATAGCATGTCTGCCGTAAAAACTGATAGCATCGTAGTCTCCCTGTACAAAATCAAGGCATGCGGATAATGCTTTTTTCACCGTAATTGTTTCTGTACCTGCATTTTTGATCATTACACTTCTGGTAATAATATCTGCATCTTCCAGTACACCGTAAAGCAGATGTACTTCAACCTGCGTCAATGCATCTTTTAACACAATCTCCAGCGTTTCTGCCTCATCATCCGCTGCCCAGACAGCCGGAAGCCCCTGCAGATGATATTTTCCTTTTGTGATTTTATAATGATCAAACGTCGGATCACAGCACTCTGTCCCATCAGCTGTTGCGATATTCAATGAGACACCACGATAATCACCTGTTCCAAGTGATGGATATTCCTGCGGTAATGCATCCAGGGAATAGGTACGATCCATTCCTGCCACATATGGATTCCCGGAAAAACCGTGATCCGCATAACATAACAGATAATTCATACTTCCTTTTGTCCGTGCTCCATAGTATAAATGAAGCAGGTAACCATTCGCATCTGCCTGCATCTGATAAGTTGTTTGTTTTGTATGAATTGTAAATATTTTTCGATTTGCATCAAAACTAATTGCCATTCACAGTTCCTCCTTGTTTTTCATATTTTCTATCTTTCAGTCATCTACTAAGAAGATACGATTCATAGCATCTGAATACTAGTTGTTTTTATTATACTATTTTACGGCACCATTTGCCACACCATTTAATATTTGCTTCTGACAAATGACATAGAAAATCAAAATCGGAATCAATGCAAGAATATAAGAAGCAAATGCCAAATTGTAATTTGTTCCAAACTGACTCTGGAAATTTAACTGTGCTAACGGAAGCGTATTCTGACCGGTTCCGGACATAATGACCAGTGGTGTCATTACATCATTCCAGGTACCGAGAGCTGTCAGAATTGCAACTGTGGCATGCATTGGTTTCATCATCGGGAAAATAACCCGCCAATATGTTGTCCATGTACTAGCTCCATCAATATTTGCCGCTTCTTCCATTGCCTCCGGGATGTTTTTCAGATATCCACTGTATAAAAGCACATTCATTGGCATATAAAATACCAGATACAGTACAATGACACCAAAACGGTTTCCAATCCCCATCTGAGCTGTTTGTTTTACCAATGGCATCATCAGGATGGAAAATGGTACAAACATACCACTGACAATATAAAAATAAATAAACTTAAACCCTTTGATTTTACGCATACCACGTCCGATTACATATCCGGCAATGGAATGGATCAGAATTGCGAGCACAATTGTCACAAGGGTGATAAGTAAACTGTTGCCAAGAGAATGCCAGAAATCTGTCACTTGCATTGCTTCTGCAAAGTTGGAAAAGCTCCAACTTTTTGGCAGGGAAAGTGCACCGGCCACATCATTTGTCATCTCACTTGGTTTTTTGAAAGCAATGATCACTGCCATATATAATGGGAAAAATATTGTTATCGTTCCGATGATCAGAAGTATGGTTAAAATTTTATTTGTTTTACGCCCTTTTTCCATTACAACTGTTCCTCCTTCTTATTGGTAAAACGCAGCTGAAAAACAGAGATTGCCACGATCACAATGAAAAACAATACCGCATTTGCGCTCTGAAATCCGAACTGCCCGCCGGACATACCATTTTTGTAGATCAGATAAGAAATTGATTCCGTACTCTGTGCAGGACCACCCTGGGTCAAGGATACAATCTGATCAAATACCATCAGGAAGTTCTTTGTGCTGAGTACCAGATTGATGGACACAAACGGCATGATCAGTGGAAATGTTATTTTCCAGAATTCCGTCCATTTGTTTGCACCATCCAGCATACTGGCCTCGTAGACATCCTCCGGAACAGTCTGTAATCCTGAAATATAAATGATTGTATTCATAGCCACTGCCTGCCATACACCAACGATCAGTACCGCAATCCAGGCATATTTTTCACTGGCAAGAATACTGTTTTCCAGAATAGAAATATGGCAGACGTTTCCGATAACAGGAAGAATATACGTAAATATAAAGCTAAAAATATAGCCAACCACCAGTCCACCCAGAATATTTGGCACAAAATAAATACCTCGCAGCGCGCTCTTACCTTTGATATTGCTGTTTAATCCAAGTGCCAGAAGCAAACTTAATACATTAACGAGAATTGTTCCGGCGACAGCATATTTAAAAGTAAACAGGTAACTTTTTCCGACTCTTGCATCGGTAAACAGATCCACATAGTTGCGCCATCCAACCACGTCATAAGAACCATAGCCTTTATAATTGGTAAAACTGTAAATCACACCTTTGATCATCGGAAGGGTATTGAATGTAAAAAACAATGCAATCACCAGTATTGCGATGATCCAGAATGTTTTATTCCGATTTGTCATTTTTGATTTCATTTCGTATCCTCCGATGTTCCATCTTTTTCATTATATTGCTGTATTTTCCAGATCAGATCCCGATTATATCGTTTCCAGTCTTTGTCAAATTTGTTCAGAAAAGTTTCCTTTGCGTCTGCACTGTCATCTAACAGATATGTCTGAATCATGGCATCCACACTCATCTCGCTTGGATAGTGATGATCCTGAAAGTCAGCCATGCGGTTGGATGCAACATAAGAACTCACCCCTTCTAATTCGGAAGAAAGTGGAAAATCACCCTGTTTACATGCGATTCCGCCCTGCTCGCTCAAATAGGTACGAATGGTATCATCACTATACAGAAAGCGCAGTACCTCATAAGCAGCTTCCTTATTTTCACAGGATTTCATAACGCAAAATTGTACATCAATGCCGGAATTTAATACATTATCCGCTTCCTCATCATTCGCCGGAAATGTAAATGTGCCAATGTTCATATCAGGATTAACTGATTTAATCTGTGAAATCGCATAACTTCCAATGGTGTACATGGCTGACTGACCACGTGCAAAAGCAGTACATGCATCATTATAGCTATATGCCGTCGGGTTTGGCTCCCCATAAGCAAGTAACGCTTTCATTTTTTCCGCTGTTTCATCATAGGCCTTTGTAAAAGTTGTTGTTCCATTATTTACCTGACTGCAAAGCTGCGGGTCCGCCAGACTAACAGCCAGAGCATTCCAAGGTGCAAGACAGGTCCATGTGTCTTTAAAGCCAAAATATAACGGCTGTACACCCTCGCTCTGAATCTGTTCACACAGTGCTGTAAATTCATTCCAGGTTTCAGGTGTTTCCCATCCATGCTGCTCAAACATGTCTTTGTTATAAAGGATACCTGCTGCGTTTGCTGCATATGGTAATCCATACGTTCCATCTTGTGGGATAAATTCCAACTGTTTATCCATGTCCAGATAAGCTGATTTTGTTTCACTGAGAACATCCAGATCTGAAATATCTGCAAAAAGATCTGCATCCAGGAAATTGGAATAATCCATATCACCACCAATAACGATTATATCCGGATAATCTTCCCGGATAAAACGGGTTTTCAAAATCGTCATTGCTTCGTTTGGAGAATCAATAGTAAGATGAATGTCGTCATGTGTTTCATTAAATTTCGCTGCAATTTTATTAAACGTATCTACTGCTTCTTTTTTGTAAGAGACAATTTCTATCTCTGTCCTGCCTTCCGCTGTCGCTTTGTTTCCGCATCCCATCAATCCAGTCAGACCGCATCCAGTCAGAAGAAGCGCCGCCAGTCCATAAACCAGTTTCTTTTTCACCATTTTTTCTGCTTCCTTTCGTATTTATTTTGTTAAAATGATTGTAACATGTCAAAATGCGACCTAAAATAGCTGCATTTTTCATTTTTTATATCATTATGCGTTTTATTGTGCTATAATCAATATGAATGTCGCATAATGGTATATCAGATGTGAAATGACTCACACCTCGATAGGTAATGAGCAACAAGAATGCTGAGGGCATTCTTGAATATATGTACGATAACACTCATAGAAAGGAGCCTTTCATGGCTGATTTTTTATTTCATATTTTTCCAAATGAAAACTTTATTGACCTGTGCCTGTATCAGTATGGTTATGAAAAATGTAATCCGGGACATTCTTTTGGACCGGCAGTACGCAATCACTATCTGTTTCATTACATCCTCTCAGGAACAGGAACTCTGCTGGCGGATGATACAAAAGGCATTACACAGAACTATCAGATTCGCAGTGGTCAGGGATTTATGATTTTTCCGGGCCAGGTTACTACCTACATTGCAGATTCGAATGTACCATGGGAATACCTGTGGGTTGAATTTGACGGTTTACGGATCACAGAAGCATTGAGCATGACAGATTTTTCCAAAAACAAACCTGTCTATCATCCCCACAACAAAGAACTGCGGGATAAACTGGCAGATGAACTGATGTATATCAGTCATCATCCAAAAGAATCGCCGTTTCATCTCATTGGGCATCTGTACTTGTTTCTGGACTATTTGATTCAGTCAGCACATTCCACACAGTTGCTATCCAATAATAAAATGAGTGATTATTATATCAAAGAAGCGATCAATTATATTGAGCAGAATTTTCAGAACAACATTACGATTGAAGATGTTGCATCCGTCTGCGGAATTAACCGCAGCTATCTGGGAAAAATTTTCAAAAAAAATACCGGACAGTCTCCACAGGAATTTCTCATGAATTACCGTATGGTAAAAGCAGCTGAACTTTTGAAACTAACCTCACTATCGATTGCGGATATCGGTTCTGCCATTGGATATGAAAATCAGCTGCATTTTTCCCGTGCCTTCAAAAATATCTACGGTGTTTCTCCCAGAGAATGGAGAAATCAACACAAATAAAAAGTGCCTTCAGACATCCAAGGAATGATGTCTGAAGGCACTTTTTTTATACGATACTTACTTAATGTTCTTGTCTTCTGGATAACGGATTTTCAGATACTCGATGATCATATCTACCGTCTTATCAATGCCGAGAATAGAACTGTCTAAACAAAAATCATAGCTGCGTGCATCTCCCCACTTCTTGCTGGAGTAATAATTGTAATAATTTGCACGCTTCTTATCAGTCTTGTTGATAAAATCAATGACCTTGTTGTCATCCTTAAACTCTTTATCAGAATCTGCTTTGATCCTCTTCAGACGGAAATCCATATCTGCATGGATAAATACGCTGACACAATCCGGATCTCCTGCTAATGCATAATCTGCACATCTTCCAACAATAACACAGGACTCTTCCGATGCAAGCTTCTTAATTGCTTCAAACTGAGCCAGAAATACTTTGTGATTCAATGGCATATCTACAAATGGAGCTGATGTATAACCACTCATGGAATATGTATCCATTACCAGAGAATATAAAAAGCTGTTTGTCGGTTTCTCATCATTTTTCTGTAAGATTTCTTCACAGAATCCACTATTTTTTGCTGCAATTGAAAGTAACTCACTATCATAACATTTTATATTTAATCGATCAGCCAGTTTCTGACCGATTTCTTTTCCCCCGCTTCCAAATTCGCGTCCGATTGCAACTACAAGATTTCTCATAGGAAATCCCCCTTTCCTTCTCTTACTACATATAGTATACTACATTTTTATATAAATCTCAACGATAATCCGATTTTTGTCTGAAAACTCTACTTTATCACCCGAAATTTACACGCACAATCTGATCCCTGTTGTGATAAAAACGAGGAAAGTCCGAAATTTCCTCAACATTTCTGTCACACTACGGATGACCATATCACAAGCGAAGCTAGGACTGTTTGGAAAGCTTCAGCAATAAATTTTGAAAATATTCCGGCAATGGAGCTTCAAATTCCATATATTCATGCGTAGACGGATGTACAAATCCAATGATCATGGCATGCAAAGTCTGTCCCTGCAACCCTTTCATTGCCAGGTTTTTCGGATTTCCATACAATTCATCACCCAGAAGCGGATGCCCGATACTTGCCATATGCACACGGATCTGATGAGTCCGTCCGGTCTCCAGCTGAAACTCCATATAAGTGTATTTTGCAAATCTTTGAAGTACCTTATAATGTGTAATGGCCGGTTTTCCATTTTTCTCATTGATTGCCATCTTCTTACGCTGTGTCGGATGCCGACCGATGGCACCCTCAATGATACCTTCATCTTCTTTTACAACACCACAGACAATGCCGCGATATCGGCGGGTCACTGTGTGCTCTTTAATCTGCTCAGCGATATCCGTGTGAGCGGTATCATTTTTGCACACGATCAACGCACCTGTGGTATCCATGTCGATGCGGTGCACAATTCCCGGCCGGATTTCCCCATTGATTCCGGACAGACTGTCTGCACAGTGGTACATAATGGCATTTACCAGCGTTCCACTGTAATGTCCTGCTGATGGATGCACCACCATTCCTTTTGGCTTGTCAACAATCAGCACATCTGCATCTTCATACAGAATATTCAGCGGGATATCTTCCGCTTCGATTGCAACAGACTGCGCTTCCGGAATGGAAGCAGTAACTACATCAGATACATCTAAGACATATCCGGCTTTTGTAACTGCTTTTCCGTTGACACTGACATTCCCAACTTTAATCAGCTTTTGAAAGAAGCTTCTGGACTGATTCGCATAGATCAGAGTCAGATAGCGGTCCAGACGTTCTCCCGCCTGCTCTGCTTCCACTACAAATTCCTGCGTATGTACATTATTTTCCATAAATTACTTCCCTTTCAAACTCTTCAGCAACTGATTGAGATCTTCTTCCTTATAACAGAAGATCAGCAGAACAGCCAGAAATATTGCAGAACAGGTGACATAGATGTCTGCCACATTAAAGATTGGAAAATTAATTACTTTAAAATAAAAGAAATCTACCACATATCCATTATACATACGGTCAATAAAATTTCCTACGGCTCCGGCCGCAATCAATACAAGAACGCCACGCAGTGTGGCATACTTCCGTGTATATGGAATGCGCCAGAAACAATAGGCCAAAAACAGCAATATGATGATTGTAATAATAAGAAATATCACACGCTTTCCCTGAAAAATGCCAAAGGCTGCACCACGGTTTTCCAGATAATAAAGTTCAAATACATTTTTTATCAGTACGATCGGATCCTGATCCTTCAGACGCAGCACCGCCATTTTTTTTGTCCACTGATCAGCAAGTACAAGAATGATAAAACCTATCACTCCCATAAGGACACTTTTCGGCTTTCCCATGTCAGTTTTTTTGTTGGACATAACATTCCCCTTCCTGTTATTCAAAGAAAAACCAGTCTCTTTTCAGAAACTGGTCTCCTGAGATTCTCTAACCTGTCTGCTTTTTTAGATATCATTCTGTAAAGAGGACACATCAAATGCATCCATAATACTCTGGAAATCGCCGGAAATATCTACAGCAGCAGGTGTTACAATAAAAATAAAATTTGAAATTTTCTGAAGATTTCCATCTATTGCAAAACAGGAACCGGAAGTGAAATCAATGATTCTCTGACCAATTTCAAGATCCAGTCCTTCAAGATTCAGCACAACAGTGCGATTATTTAACAGTGTCTCTGTAATTTCACGGGCATCTTCCACAGATGTAGGTTTGATCACACATACTTCCATAGCAGCATTTCCTCCCTGATTTTTTTTCACCTGACGCATCGGTGTTACTTTTGAATTAGACTTTACAGCAGATTTTGACTCCTTCGTTGTTGCAAATCTGGCTGTTGTATCTTCCTCTTTTTCTTTTTCCCGACGAAAGGATTTCCGTTTTGGCTCTTCGTAATAATCATCCTCTTCATCATAATAATCATCATCGTAGAAATCGTCCTCTTCCTCAGAATTCAGACGCATCATATTCAAAAATTTATCCATCATAGCCATTGTGATAAAATCTCCATTCTCAATTCATATAGTTTAAATATTATAATTTCGGGCACCAAAAATACCTGTTCCGATTCTGACCATGGTAGCACCCTCTTCAATTGCAACTTCGTAGTCACCGCTCATTCCCATAGACAGAACATGCATATCTACATTATCAATGTTTTTCCGTTTGATGTCAACAGATAATTGACGGATTTGCTGAAAATATTTACGGTTATCTTCTGGATTTTCCACATAAGGTGCAATAGTCATCAGACCGCAGATATGAATATTCGGAAGCTTTGCAGCCGCCTCTACCAGTGCAATGGCTTCTTCTCGCGTAGTTCCGAATTTAGAAGCCTCTCCAGCGATGTTTACCTCAATGAGAATGTCTGTCGTAACCTCATGTTTTACGGACTGTGCACTGATTTCCTGTGCCAGGCGCAGGGAATCCACAGAATGAATAAGTGCAACTTTTCCCATCAGATATTTTACTTTATTTCGCTGCAGATGCCCCAACATATGCCAGTGAATTTCCTTTGGCATCACTTCATATTTGTCCATCATTTCCTGTACTTTATTCTCACCAAAATCACGTACACCGGTATCATATACTTCCTGCAGCATCTCCACCGGTTTTGTCTTGCTGACTGCAATCAATGTAACTTCAGACCGCTCCCTGCCTGCACGCTTACATGCCTCTTCAACTTTTTTTTCAACTTCTTTTAAACTCTCAGTGACCACTTTTTTATCCTCCTGATTCTAATTTAAAAATTCGCCTTCATTTACGCCGGAACCGTCCATCGCAATATGATCATACAATGAAATACCATATTTTGTTCCGGTTTTAACAATGGTATATTCTTCATTTTCTGCCAGCACATCGATCAGGCGGAACACCGCATAACCTTTGTCAACATTATAGACCCCTTTTCTTGTGTCTTTATCCTTAATTGTATACTGCTGTGTACTATTGGGCAGCTGTATGGTATCTCCGACTGACAAGGAGTCTTCCGATATATAATAAGTGTTATTTGCTTCATCATCATAATACAGATCGGTTGCAATAAATTCTGCCTTTTCTTTTCCATGTTTATCTTTAGTGATTTTTATTACACCACTGCTGGAAGAATTATCGCCTTTTCCGACATACTCTTTCGGGATAACAAGGAATTCTTTTTCAGCAATCGCAGTATTCGGCAATTTCAGACCCTTGCTTTCATCTGCTCCCAATTCAACTTCGATATAACGATCTGATAAGAACCGAATCATCGAATTGTTCAGATTCAACTGCAGGAAATACGTTCCGTCTATATTTCTGACATAAGTAGTCGCATTTGTCTCCGTATTGTCTTTGCGGAATTTTACATGCAGCACAAAGGAATCACTACCTTCACTGATTTTTTTCTGATACTCTTTTGCCTCTTTTTCCGTAATTGGCACCATCAGCGTCCAGTCCTCACTGGTTGCAATTTTGTACAATGCCTGACCCGAAGTAACCTGTGCATTTCCCTTGAGATTTGTTTTTACATAAGATGCCGGATTATACATCTCTGCCTTAAAATTATCTGCCGATACATCCTCATATCCATCTGTATACAAAGCCAGAATACCATCCACCGTCGTCCGCACAAAAGAAAATGTATTTTGCGACACTGCCTCTGTCGTTTTGTCTGTCAGACTATCCAGTGCATTTACATAAAGATTTTCCTGAATCTGTGCATTCACGCCCTCTTTGAATGAATATACATTATAAAACTGTGAACCGGAATAACCGGACACATAGGTCGTAATGGTATTCTGAATATTCAGCAGTTCTTCGTCTGACAGATTCGCTGTATCCATTCCTGCCTGTGATATTTCTTCTGAAATATTACCTGCCTTGTCCACGGAACAGATCAGATCGTTATAGCCTGCCTTATCTCCTTCTTTTTTATAATAATTGACAGAACCTGCATCACTTGCATAAAACACCTGTTCCGGGCGCAAGACAAGCCCGGTGTAGGATTTATTTTTTGCAATCTGACCATACTGTACTTCATATACAGCGATATTGTTCTGGGTCAGATATGAAATCAGATAAATAACAAAATATATAAATACAAACGCAAATATGATAATGCCGATATTCAGATGAAAGCGTCTGCGGTATGGTACAATTTTTCGTTTACGCCTCTTACTCTTCATTTCGGTCTTCCTTTCTATGTTTCATCTTTTATTTTCTACCTGCCTCGGAAAAAGGCTGGAACATCATTTTCCCGCCATAGGGAAAATTTCCAAATGTGAATAAAAACTTCCTGGAATGGTAATACTATTTGTTGAAAAGGAGGAAGCATATGAATACAAAAATTCTGGATAACATTCTTCTTGCACTCGTTATTATTGGAGCCATCAACTGGGGACTCATCGGATTTTTCCGCTTCGATCTCGTTGCATTTCTATTTGGAACTATGAGTTGGTTCTCCCGTGTAATCTATGCACTGGTAGGAATCAGCGGTATCTACCTGATCAGTGTCTTTGGCCGTATCCGCTCCATGAAAGATGCATGAAGTTTATCGTAATTTCCATTCAAATGAAAAAGGTGTCTTAATGTTTTCCCCCATTAAGACACCTGATATTCGATGCTATTTCTATAAAGAAACAATCAGTCTGGCTTTTGCGCATTCAGGCAAATCTGCCTCATCTTTAGAAACACTTAAAACAAATTTAACATTGAATTTCTCACTGATGATATCGAGTTTCTCAATTGCATGCACCAACTGATCATCTGCAAGGTTTGCAATTGTAAGGAAACTGTCAAGATACATTTCCTGCAAATCATAATCCTGTGAAACAATACCACAAATAAATCCAAGGAATTCATCACAGTTGCTGATTGGATAATCTCCTACATTAATCAAACGTACCTTATTTGATAACTCATGCATATGTTTCTGACTTTTATCCAGATATACAATATTACCGGAAGCGTTCTCTACAGATGTATTAACCTTATCCAATAAATATTTTGTTTTTCCTTTTCCCTTTTTACCGGCAATAATTTCAACCATAATTTTATCCTCCTACCTCTGCCTGATTCTTTCTATGTACAGATTTATAATTCTGAAAAAGAACCGGCTGTTTATGAATTCATTATAGTATATCCCCCATTAAAATACAACCGTTATTTCTAAAAATTCCATCTCATTCCTTTGAAAAATTTGTGAGCAGTTCTGTCATAAGCGTATAAAGTTCTCTTTTCGAATTGCCCTTGAGAACCACTGAAATATATGGCTTTCCGCTGCTGTTTTTGCTGTATAAAACCAGACAGTTTCCAGCTGCTTCCGTAGTTCCGGTCTTGCCTCCGATCACAGTAACATTTTCCGGCATGCTGAAAGTACCTTTCAGATAGCCATTGGTATTAAACCAGGTCACATTGACCGGTGCACCGGATGCATCCATATAAGATGCATCATATTTTTTCGTGGAAATCAATTTGACAAAATGATCATTCTGAACAGCTGCATTAAAGATCAGATACAGATCATATGCCGTCGTATAGTGGTTTTCATCCGGAAGTCCATGCGCATTTACAAAATGAGACTGGGATGCACCCAGCGCAGCTGCTTCCTGATTCATAAGTTCAGCAAATTTTTCTACACTGCCTGATATATGCTCTGCGATGGCATTTGCCGCATCATTTCCACTGCAGAGCATCAGTCCATACAATGCCTGATCCAGTGTCAGGCTATCGCCAGGTTTCAGACCACAGATGGAAGAACCGCTCATCAGTGAAGTGATCGCCTCATTCGAAACCGTGATCACATCATCCAGATTTCCGTATTTCAAGGCAATGTATGCGGTCAGAATCTTTGTAGTGCTTGCCGGATACATTCGCTGATAAATATTCTGTGCATAAGTCACTTTCTCATCTTCCACAGAAAATACACCCGCACTCTGTGCGAATGCTGCATCAATGCCATCTGTGGCAGAATTCTCCGTACCGCCGACACACAGATTCTCAGCCAGAAGTTCCGGTGCTGCCGACGCGCTGCTTTCCGTCAGTGCATAATTGTCGGAGGTCTCATACAGCTGATATGCCTCCGCAACATCTGACCGCTGCGTACAGCCTGTCAGCAATAATAACGCCAGTATGAGCACCGGCAACAGGATTTTATATTTATTTGTACATTTCACGCCAGTCAAGATCTCCTCTGTCTAATGAATGAATTAATAATTCTGCCGTAGCCAGATTGGTCGCCAGCGGAATATTATGTGTATCACACAAACGAACAATACTGTCCACATCCGGTTCATGTGATTTTAAATTCTGCGGATCACGCAGAAAAATAACCAGGTCAATATAGTTGTTCTCAATGTCAGCCCCAAGCTGCTGGGATCCTCCCAGCTGTCCGGTCAGATATTTATGCACGGACAGATTGGTAGCTTCCTCTACCAGCCGTCCCGTAGTACCGGTGGCATACAGCGAATTCCGTCCGAGAATCCCTCTGTACGCAATACAAAAGTTCTGCATTAATTTTTTCTTTGAGTCATGTGCGATAAGTCCGATGTTCATTATTCTATGTCCCCCAATCCGTGATATTTTCTAGCCTGCAGACCCACATTAAGTACCAGTCCCAGACCAATAAACAAACTCATAAGCGATGTCAGACCGTAGCTGACAAATGGCAAAGGCAAGCCTGTGTTTGGCATCAGACCGGTCGTTACACAGATATTGATAAAACTCTGAAATCCAATCAGTGCCGCCATACCGCAGCAAATCAGCCTGCCCCCCAGATCCTTAGCATTTTTTGCAATTAGTATACACTCAAAAACGATCAAAAGCAATAATACAATTACAATCACGCATCCGATAAATCCCAGTTCTTCCCCAACAACAGCAAAAATAAAATCTGTCTGAGGCTCCGAAATGAAGTTTCCGTTTTTCATGGAAGCGATGGAACTGTTATTCAGCCCTTTTCCCCACAACTGTCCGGATCCGATAGCCATGATCGAATTCTGTTGCTGATATGCGTCATCCGCATATTTGGATGGCTGCAGCCAGGAATAAATTCGTTTGTACTGATATTCATTCAACGGTAATGCATGTTTCAGGATCAGAATGATTCCGATGATACTTGTCGGAACTCCCAGTGCCAATACGCCTGCTACTATTTTATAACTTAATCCTGCAACAAACAAGAGGGTAATAAAAATCATTGTCGTTGCGATCGTCGTAGACAGATCCGGTTCCTTTACAATCAGTAACAGCGGAATGCCTGCAAGAATCAGGCTGAAGGCGATAGTCTTCCATGTATTCAGCTGATCCTGATATTTCATAAAAAAACCTGCAAAAAAAACAATCAGCAGAATCTTACAAAATTCGGAAGGCTGAAACTTAAAACTGCTTGTCACCTGAATCCAACGGGTTGCGCCTCCGGTATTGTCTCCAACTCCCGGAATAAATATCACGGCAAGCAATACAACAGCCAGCAAATAAATCGGTCTGCGAAATTTTAATATTGTATTATAATCAATCAGCGATATGATCACCATCGCGATAAGTCCGCCGATCAGACCGACAATCTGTTTATTTTGAACGGAAGGTTTTGCACTTCCGACTACCATAACGCCGATAATGCACAGTATCACTACATATACAACCAGCCGAAATCTGTAGTTTTTTAATTTGTATTGCTTAAACATAAAAATCCTCCGATTTTTTATCCTGTTATGTATTTTTTCTTCCAGCCATTTCGCTGTTTTCGCTGATGTCTGTGCCGATGTTCAAATCTGGGCAACATAATTTCTTCTCCCAGCAGCCTGCGGCAGATTCTCGCGTATGCCTGTCCTGCCACAGTCGCTGTGCCGGCCAGTGGATTTCCGTTATTTGTGGAAATCACTACCTGTTCATCATCACATACAGCACCGATGATATCCACGCATAAAATGTCTGATATATCTTTCAGATTCAGCATCTGTCCCTGACGGATCATATCCGGCCGAATTCGATTTACAATCAGGTTGATATCCGGAATCTCTGCAGAAACCAGAAGCCCGATGACCCGGTCTGCATCCCGGATGGCCGAAATTTCAGGTGTCGTTACTACCAATGCCCGATCAGCTCCGGCAACCGCCGTCTGGAATCCCTGTTCAATCCCTGCCGGACAGTCCAACAGAATATAATCATAATCCTCCCGCAATTCCTGTAATAATTTCAACATCTGTGCTGGTTTCACAGCACTCTTGTCCCGGGTCTGGGAGGCAGGGATCAGATACAGCCCTGTGAACTGCCGATCACGGATGATTGCCTGCCGAATCCGGCAGTTTCCTTCCACTACATCCACCAGATTATAAAAAATCCGGTGTTCCAGTCCCATCACCACATCCAGATTCCGAAGTCCGATGTCCGTATCAATCATTAACACTTTCTTACCAAGCAGACTCAGTCCTACCCCAAGATTGGCTGTCGTCGTTGTCTTGCCGACGCCGCCTTTCCCGGATGTCACAACAATAACCTCACACATACAAAAGATACCTCCTGTCATTCTATCATCTGTTATCTTTTGTAATATATTCAGCCTTGCTAATCACCAAAGCTATTGGACGAACTGCCGACATTTGTTGCCTGACCGTTCAGCAGTTCTTCTTCTGTATTCTGCTTAAAGTAGTATTTCAACACCTGATCTACAAATACACAGGCATTGCTTGATCCATATCCATATGCAATTCGTGTTGCAATCGCAATCTGCGGAGAATCTGCCGGTGCATAGCCCACAAACAACGCATGGTTCGGACGTTTTTCATTTTCCTGCGCCGTACCTGTCTTACCAGCCAGAGATACCTGCAGATCGTTAAATTGATCATGTTCTCCAATTGCCATTTCCATACCACTGTGAAGAATCTGCCAGGTAGATGGTGACAGATCTGTAATCTGATTGTGAACCTGTGGAACATAGGACTGTACGATATTGCCGTTAGAATCTGTCACTTTATTCAGTAATGTCAGATCATAGACGGTTCCGTTGTTTGCAATGGCAGATACATAACGCGCCAGCTGTGCAGTGGTATAACTGTGATTACTCTGACCGATAGATGCATCAATCGGAAATTCATCCGCAATTTTCGGTGTTCCTTCCGGAATCTCAATATTTGTTTTGTCTGCAAGTCCAAACTCAGTGGCATATTTTGCTATTGCATTCAGACCTTTTTCTTCCTGATACGTATCACCGGACAAACTTAGACGATACGCTGTCTCAGCGAAGAAATAGTTACATGAATCACGGATTGCCTGCGACACCGTAATGCTGCCATGGTTTCTCGGATATACCCAGCATTTCAATTTCAGTCCCAGACGTTCAAAAATACCCGTGTCTGTGATCACCGTTCCCGGATCAATGGCGCCTTCTGTCAGACCAGTCGATGCTGTTACCATTTTAAAAGTAGAACCCGGTGCTGTCGTCTGCTGTGTTGCATTATTATACAATGGCAGAGAACCATCCTGCAGCAAGGAATTATAATAAGCAGAATCCATATTGTTTGCCAGCCGGTTGCTGTCATACCCCGGATAGCTGACACTTGCCAGCAGTTCTCCGGTGTTTGGATTCATAATGATGCAGGACCCGGTACACGGATCCAGTGCAAGCTGCGCAGGCGTGATCTGCATATTCTGAATCTTATTTTTCAAGAAAGTAAATGCACTGGTGGAGCCATTTTTCAGACTTGCTGCAGCACTATCATCCGTTGCCAGAACTCCCTGTTCATATAAGATCAGACACAACTGACTTCCGGTTATCTTATCATTATAAATGAGATATTTATAAACGATCTTGTCGAAAGCAGTGTTGTTTTTTAGCTGTTCTGTCACATAGAACATCAGCTGCGCATAAACTTCACTTGTATCTGCATACTTCTCGTTCAGATCAAATGCTGTAATATTGATCCAGGAAGCATCAATGGCATGCCGCAAATATTCCTGTACAGAAATCTTGCCATCTTTCCAGTTTTGATATATCGTATCTGACGTATCAATGGACGATGTGGCAAACACCGACTTGTCCTGCAGCATTTTCACCACATAAGTAACCATTTCCTGCATTTCTTCCGAAAGATCATTATATACGGTGTCTGACTGCAAAATACCACTGATCTCTGACAGCACGGCTTCTTTTCTGTCTGAAAATGTCCGATAGACAGTTGCCTGTTCTGTACCATCTGGCGCATTTGCCATAGCGGATGTACTTATGACACTGTTTTCAATCAATGCATTGTAAACTTTATAAATTGGAATATACAGTTCTGAACTCTCACTTGTCTTTGCATTTATGATCTTAGAATTCAGAATCCCTGCCAGTTCCTGTTCCAGCAGATCGTATATCGCCATTTGAAGCGTCGCATCCAGAGACAGATACACATCATTTCCGGCAGAAGGCTCCTGATAATCTTTCTCATCCAGTACCTTACCGACATTATTTACATATACTGTCTCAGATCCTTTCTTTCCCTGAAGCTGAAGTTCCATCACCTGTTCAATTCCTGCTTTACCAACCACATCACTACGGGTGTAGGACTCATTCTGTTCATGCAGGGAATCATATTCCGAATCAGAGATTTTTCCGGTATAACCAAGAATATGGGAAAAATATTCCGGATAATCATACACACGCTTTGTATCCTCTCTGACTTCCACACCCTGAAGCTCTGATGCATGTTCCCGGATCATGGCAACTGTCTGATCTGACACATCCTCTGCGATACCGATGGCAATATATTTCTGATAAGAACTTAGATAAAGAGCATAACGGATCACCACAATCTGGTAAGCACGATATCGATCATATGTCTCAGTATCTACCGCAAATTTATTAAGCAGATACTCATACATCTGTTCCGGTGTCGCCGCAGATTCGTCATACCCCAGTTTTGCATTATATTTCAGATCAGCTACTTTCTTTCTGCCGTAAATATCCCTGCGAAATCCGGCCAGTTCTGTTCCCTCAGATAAAAATGACAGTTCTCCGTCCGGATCCATATACAAATCCAGATCATTCACGATACTGTCCCCATTTTTTTCGATCATATCTATAAGGGTGCTGATTTCTGCATTCAGAAGTTCTGCACGTTTCTTATTATTGGCATAAGTTCCGTTGTCTTCCAGTGTCACTGTATAGGAAAGCTCATTATGTGCAAGAAGTACGCCATTCCTGTCGTAAATATTTCCACGCGTACCTTCGATATCAATGGTTTTCTCAATTTTCATCATATAGTTATCCAGATAGTCAGATCCCTTAATGATCTGCAGTGTAAACAGATGCTGCAGAACAAATGTGAAAAGGCAAAGTATGACAACCCAAACCACAAATAACCGCGATGTAACAATTTTTACAATCCATTCTTTTAATTTATCAACCAAATTTTGCTGCACTCCTTCGTTCAATCGCCTCTAGTTTTTCATTGACTTTCAGTAAAATGAAATATAACAAAACGGACACGATCATTGTATATACCAGTTCCGGCAACATCGTATGAAGCAGATAATAACCAAAGGAAAATCTGCCCCGGAACCAGAACAGTAAGAAATAAATCAGTAAATTACAGAAAAAATCACTGACAGCAATCAGAGCCAGCGGCAATTTTACCTCATCAGGGAAAAAAATCCGTTTAAAAAAACCGTTCATGTATCCAATATACATATAGATCAGTGCATAAAAGCCTATGATACTTCCAAACATCACATCCAGAAGAAGACCGGCGAAAAATCCCACAAACAGCCCTTCTTTCTTTCCGCGCATAAAACCAAATGAGGCCACTACAACGATCAGAAGATTGGGCGAAATTGAAGCGATGGCCAATGCTTTAAATACCGTACATTGCAAAAGGAAGCAGACAATGATCGTAATTGCCAGAACAATTTTCCTCCTCATAGTCTACTCCCCTCCCTGTTCATTTGTTGTATCAGTTGAGATGTCTTTTGTCTGCAAAATAACAAACACATCATCCAGGTGTTCAAAATCCACAATTGTCGCAATATGTCCTGATTTTGTCAGATTGTTGGAATCCGTTTTTATATCTGTAATATATCCAATGGGGATTCCTTCCAGAAACATATCGCTGATATTAGATGTTACAATCTGATCCCCAACCTTTGCCTGATCTTCTTTATCACGAAGATCATCAAAATCAATCAGACTGGATTCATTCATTGTTTTCAGACTTCCGCTTACCACACACAGATCCGATGTGGATAAGTTTCTGGCACTGACATTGCTGTTATCATCAATAATGGAACGTACTTTTGCATAATTCGGACCTACCTGAATAACAATACCTGCAAGACCACCATCTGCCAGCACATTCATTCCTACCGTAATACCATCATTGCTTCCCCGGTCGATGAGAAATACAGAAAACCAGTTTCCTGCATCCTTTCCAATGACATTTGCGGCAATTTTATCATAATCGGCATAATTCTGATCCATATCATACAGAGATTTCAGATTGTCCAGTTCTTCCTGATTCAACTGTACCTGATTCAGATTTTCCTGTGCATCTGCCAGCTGTGTCCGAAGTTCTTCATTTTCTTTTTCCAGACTTTTCTTTGTCCGCAGATGCTCCCGCAGGTTTGTCAGTCCGCTCCCAAGCTGGTTGACTCCCTTTTGCATCGGTGCAAGCACTGCCCCGGCTGCAGCAGAAACCGGTCCGGAACCGGAAGCCTTCAGACTGCAGCCGATGATGACAGCACAGAGAATCGTCATAATCAGCAGTACATATTTTGCTGGAAATTTGCTTTGTTTCTTTTTCCTCATACCATGCCTCTGCTATTTAAAAATTTTTGTACGCATGCTGTAAGACAGCCGTTTGAATTTATCATTGGTCACTACAAGGCTCAAACCGCGTACCACCGTCTCATCCGGTTCCTCACAGGTATTTACTTTGATATTGGTGATATCTGTAAATAATCTGTCCATGTCTTTGATATTGGAACCACCGCCGGTCAGATAGATACCGGAATGGATAATATCCTTTGCAAGTTCTGGCGGAGTCTTCTCGAGAATCATTTTGATTGCATTGCAGATGGAGTTCAGGTTGTCTTTCATCGCCTCATATACTGTTTCTGCGGTAATCTCCATTTCGATCGGAAGTCCGCTTACCACATCAAGTCCGACAATAGTGTAACTTCCCTCTTCTCCCGGAAGCGCACTGCCGATATGCTCTTTTAACTGCATGGCAGTTTTCTGACCGATCACCAGATTAAAGTTTTTCTTGATATATGTGATAATAGATTCATCCAGACGGTTTCCTCCGAAGTGAAGAAGATCACTCAGTACCAGACCGCCAAGGGAAAGTACCGAAATCTCTGTGGTATCTGCCCCGATATCTACGATCATGATACCGGTAGGTTCATTTACATCCAAACCAAGTCCAACTGCATCCGCAATCGGTTTATCACACAATAATACAGACTTCGGTTTCATTTTGCTTTTAAAAAACAGGTCATAAAATGCTTTTTTCTCAACTTCTGTAATATCTGTCGGAACCGCAATAATAAATTCGGATCCTTTGACATGTCCCTTGACATTTTTTTCCAGAAGTTCCTGCACCATAGTCTGCATGTTATTATAATCTGCGATCACTCCGCCGGTAACCGGGAATGATACATTGATATTCTCCGGTGCTTTTTCATACATAGCATATGCTTCATCGCCATATGCATATAACTGATTCTTGTTAATAACCGCAATGGTATTTTTTTCTTTGATAATCTTGTTGCTATGTTTGCTGAAAATTTTGATATTGCAGGTGCCAAGATCAATTCCATATATATTTGCCATTATTCTCTCCCTTTCTCATATAAAATATCCTGCTCACAGAAGCTGAAATACTCATTATCGCCAATAATGATATGATCCATAAGTAAAATATCCAGTAATTCTCCACACTCTCGTATCTTTCTGGTAATCAGGATATCTTCCCTGCTCGGCTCCGGATTCCCACTGGGATGATTATGCAGGATTACGATGTATACCGCCTGTTCCTGTAGTGCCGCGCGATAAATATCCTTTGCAGAAATCAATGCTGCGTTGCTGGTTCCGACAGAAAGTAATCGCTCTCCAAGCAGCATTCCCTTACTGTCAAACATTGCCAGCATCAGCTGTTCTTTTCGTTCGTGCCGCATTTTTTCCATAAAATAGGATGCGATACTTTCCGGAGACTGCAGGGATATCTGCTTTTTGCGTTGTGTGACTGCAATCCGCCTTGCCAGTTCTCCGATACACTTCAACTGAACCGCTTTCACCGGTCCGATTCCACGGATACCGGTTAACTGTTCTGTATCCAATCGAATCAGGTTCAGCAGTCCGTCCGGGCCTGCATTCAAAATACGATGAGCCAAATCGACACATCGTTCTCCCCTGCTTCCCGTGCGAATGATCACACTGATCAATTCTGCGTCTGATAAGGAACCGGTACCATACAGCAGACATTTTTCATACGGTCTCTCTGTATCCGGCAGTTCCTTTATTGTCAAATTTTTCTGCATAAACGTTCCTGTTCTACTCTCTCTATGCAGCCGTAGATATCATAGCATACTTTTTTTTTGCTGTATACCGAAAAAATAAGAAGTTTTTTTGTAATTCTCTTAAAATTTTATGAAGAACTTTTACAAGTCGGTAACATTTTGCGCCTGAAAGTCTGTAGAAACAATTCCGGCATCCACCAGTTTCTGTAATGCCATCATAATGCCGAGTTTTGCATGATACCAGGTAAGACCGCCCTGGAAATATACAGCATATGGTGGTTTGATCGGTCCATCCGCACTCAGTTCAATGGATGATCCCTGTACAAAAGCACCTGCCGCCATAATTACCTGGCTGTCATATCCCGGCATATCCCATGGCTCCGGTGTCACATAGGAATCTACCGGTGCTGCCGCCTGGATACCCTGGCAAAACGCGATAACTCCCTCCGGGGAGCCAAATGTCACTGCCTGAATGATATCATGGCGGGATTCTGTACTGTCTGGTATAACCGGGAAACCAATTTTTTCAAAAATATTGGCAGCAAAAATTGCACCTTTTAACGCACCGGATACTACTGTCGGAGCCTGAAACAAGCCCTGATAAAAGCTCTGAATGACTCCCAGGGACGCTCCAACTTCTTTTCCAAGTCCAGGAGAAGTAAGGCGGTAGGCAGCATTGTCCACACACTCTTTCTTTCCAACGATATAACCGCCGATCGGTGCCAGTCCGCCGCCCAGGTTTTTGATCAGGGAACCTACGATCATGTCTGCACCGACTTCCAGCGGTTCCCGCTCCTCTACAAATTCACCATAACAATTGTCCACCATGCAGATCACATCCGGTTTGACGGATTTTACAAAAGCAATCAGTTCCCGGATACGATCCACAGACAGAGTCGGGCGTGTCTCATATCCTTTGGAACGCTGGATCGTTACTAGTTTTGTCTTTTCATTGATGGCAGCACGGATTCCCTCAAAGTCAAAATCACGGTTATTTAACAGATCCACCTGGCGATAGGTAATGCCATACTCTGCCAGCGATCCCTTAGACGGACGGATACCGATGACTTCCTCCAGCGTATCATATGGTTTTCCTACCGGAGAAAGTAACTCATCTCCCGGACGCAGATTCGACATCAACGCCAGTGCCAGTGCATGTGTTCCACAGGTTATCTGCGGCCGAACCAGTGCAGCCTCACCGTGAAAACACTCTGCATACACTTCTTCCAGGGTATCACGACCAATATCATTATAGCCATAACCGCTGGTTGACTGGAAACACTCCGCACTTACCCTGCATTTCTGCATGGCGTTAATTACCTTTAACTGATTGTACTCTGCTATTTCATCTATTTTCGCAAATCGCTCTTTTAATGTTTTCTCAATCTCTGTTCCATAATTATATACTTCTTCTGTAATACCAAGTTCCAGGTATTTCTGTTTCATCACTTCTTCTGTCATAACCATCCTCCAGCTGTAATATTTTTCAAAATGTCATCCAGGATTCTGGAATCATCATAATCATAATCCGGTTTGTTCAGCCAGATAACATCCCGCTCCCTGCGAAACCATGTCAGCTGACGTTTTGCAAAATGCCGGGTATCCCGTTTCAGCAGATATACGGCTTCTTCATAGGAAATCTCGCCTTCCAACCAGGAAAGTATTTCTTTATAGCCAAGTCCCTGCATGGAAACCATCCCTTTGTGGCAGCCCTGTGCACGCAGACGTTTCACTTCTTCCACCAGTCCGGCTTCCAACATCAGATCCACCCGGTGGTCAATGCGCTCATATAGATGTGCACGTTCGTCTGTCAGAACGAAATACCGAAAATCATATGGAGATTCTTTTGCCCGTTCTTCTTCGTTGTGTCTGGAAATTGGTTCACCGGTCTTTTCAAAATACTCCAGTGCACGGATTGTCCGTTTCACATTATTGGCATGGATCATCTCTGCTGAAACCGGATCCACCTGACGGAGCATTTCATGAAGATATGCATTTCCATGTTCCTCTGCCAGCTGTGCATAATGATTCCGCAGTGCTGTATCTTCGTCCTGCTCTGTAAAATCAATATCATACAGCAATGCCTGGATATAAAAACCGGTTCCGCCGGCAATGATCGGGATCTGTTTTTTTTCATAAATCTCCTGCAGGGCTTCTTTTGCCATTTCCTGAAACCGTACCACATGGAACTCATCCTCCGGAGCCAGCACATCAATCAGATAATGCGGTACCCCCTGCATTTCCTCCGGTGTTACTTTGGCAGAACCAATATCCATGCCTCTGTACACCTGCATGGAATCTGCCGAAATTACTGCCCCGTTGATTTTTTTTGCCAGTGCAATAGACAGCTCCGTCTTTCCTACCGCCGTCGGACCGGTCAAAATTAATAATGGTCGTTTTTTCTTTTCATTCATCATATACTTATACAATTCTCTTAAATTTTTTCTCTATCTCATATTTGGTCATCGATACGATGACCGGTCTGCCATGAGGACAGAAATACGGATTTTCCAGTGTCAGAAGTTCATCGATCAGATGCTCAATCTCTGGTCTGGAAAGCTTCTGATTTCCTTTCACTGCTGCCTTGCAGGACATACTTGCAATTTTTTCCACTACAAGATCCGGCGTATCTTTCTCAGACATATTACCCAGACCATCCATAAGTTCCAACAACAGACTCTGACCGTTCAATCCGTACAGATTTCCCGGAACCGCATTCACAGCGTATTCTTTCCCACCGAAATATGCAATCTCATACCCCAGTTTTTCAAACTCCGGCAGGAACTTTTTCAACAATACTTCCTCCTGCATAGTCAGAGATAAAATGATAGGCGGGCTGATCATCTGGGAAGTAAACTCTTTCTCCCTGTAAGCTTTCATCGTCCGCTCAAACAGCACTTTTTCGTGGGCTGCATGCTGATCGATCATATAAAACTGCTCCTGATATTCTACGAGCCAGTAAGTTTCAAACAATTGTCCGATGATACGATGATGCGGTCTTGCCTGTTTTGATAGAAGTTTCCACTCCTGCTTGCTTTTTAGATCGGCATCGCTGAAATTTTTTAGATCGGCATCGCTGAAATCTGATCCTCCCGTAACCTCCTGTTCGTGTGCTTTCTGCTCCGCTGCATCAAACAAAGTCTGCTGTAACACATGCTCTGCCTGAATTTCCTGCGATTCTGTATTCACACTCTCCGGGAAAAATACTTCGCCATTTTTTTCTTGTTTCTGTGTTTCTGAGGAATCAGCGTCTTCTTTGCAAACCACTTTCTGTTCTAGCGGAAATGACCCGGGGCTTTCTGTTCCATAGGTAATCTGTTCACGCAGAACGGATGCTTGCTCTACTGCCTCCTCTCCTGAAGTTCCGGTCTCCGGTCTGTTCCGTTCCGGGTATTTCCGCTCGTACGGACTATCCTTTGCCACGGCTGCCCGCAGCCGTTCGAGACGCTTTTGTTCAAATGGCTCCGGTGCTTCCTGGAATTGGATCTGTGGGCGCTTTTCCTGTTTCTTTTCTTCATGAACTGTAACTTTCGGAATGAGTTCGCTCTCCCGCAACCGTGTCGACAACAACGCGGCAAGCTGCTGATACAAAATTTCTCCATTGGAAAAACGCAGTTCCATCTTGTTTGGATGTACGTTGACATCCACCAGTGTACCGTCCAGAGAAATCGTCAGCACTGTAAACGGATATTTGTGTTGCATCATAAATCCCCGGTATCCATCTTCCAGTGCTTTTGCAATCAAAGTGCTTTTGATATATCGTCCGTTGATAAAATAACTTTCAAAATTCCGGTTGCCTCTTGCAATGATCGGCTTTCCGATAAAACCATCCACAGAAAATCCCTCATATTCCGCGTGAATTTCCAGCAGATTTGCCGCAATATCTCTTCCATAAATGTGGTAAATGATATCCTTCAGTTTTCCATTTCCTGAAGTATGCAAACGGATCTGACCGTTGTTAATAAATTTAAAGGAGATTTCCGGATGAGACAATGCGATGCGTTCCATCAGATCATTGACATATCCTGCCTCAGTCTGGGCTGACTTTAGGAATTTACGCCGCACCGGAGTGTTGTAAAACAAATTTTTTACCAGAAATGTAGTCCCATTCGGTGCACCAATCTCTGCCAGAGAAACTTCTTTTCCCCCCTCGATCAGATATCTGCTGCCGGTAAACTGCTCCGGCGTCTTTGTGATCAGTTCCACCTGTGCCACCGCCGCGATACTGGACAAAGCCTCACCGCGAAATCCCAGGGAAGAAATCCGCACCAGATCTTCTACTTTACGGATCTTACTGGTGGAATGACGGTAAAAAGCAATCGGAATCTGTGCAGCTTCGATACCGCAGCCATTATCAGTAATACGGATCAGGGATGTTCCACCCTCTTTGATTTCCACCGTAATTGCTGTCGCCTTCGCATCAATAGCATTCTCCACCAGCTCCTTAACAACAGAAGATGGCCGCTCCACGACCTCTCCGGCAGCAATCTTATCAATGGTCTGTTCATCTAATACTTCTATCTGTGGCATATGTGCCTCCTACCAACGGTTTTTGATTTTATTCTGAATCTCATATAATTTGTTCATTGCTTCAAAAGGTGTCATATTTGTCAGATCAATAGCACGAATCTCATCAATGATATCATCATCTTTCACCGTGTCAAACAATGACATCTGTGCCAGATCCACATCATCCGGATGTTTCTGCTTTGCTTTATGCTGTGTGGGTATCTCCGGAAGATTCGCTGCCAGATTACTCATATTCGCACGCTCCAGTTCCTCACAGATAACTTTTGCCCGCTCAATGACCGGATCCGGAACACCTGCCAGCTTTGCCACCTGAATACCATAACTGCGATCTGCTCCACCGGATACGATTTTACGAAGGAATACAATATCATCACCTTTTTCCTTCACAGCAATACAGTAATTATTGACATTGGAAAGTTTTCCTTCCAACTCTGTCAGCTCATGATAATGTGTGGCAAATAACGTCTTGGCTCCGAGGATTTTCGGATTACTGATGTATTCCACTACCGCCCATGCAATAGACAATCCGTCAATCGTACTTGTTCCCCTGCCAATCTCATCCAGGATCAACAAACTGCTGCCTGTGGCATTTCGCAGGATATTTGCCACTTCATTCATTTCCACCATAAAAGTACTCTGTCCGGACGCAAGATCATCGGATGCCCCTACACGGGTAAAAATACGGTCTACGATACCGATATTCGCACTCTGTACCGGGACAAAACTTCCAATCTGTGCCATCAGTACAATCAGGGCATTCTGACGCATATAGGTTGATTTTCCGGCCATATTTGGTCCGGTGATAATAGCAATCCGGTTATTTTTATTATCCAGATAGGTGTCATTAGCGATAAACATATCGTTATCGATCATTTTTTCCACCACCGGATGACGTCCGCCCTTAATATCCAGAACACCTTTTTCATTGATTTTTGGTCTTGCATAATTGCTCTGCTCTGCCACCACAGCCAGAGAGGCAAATACATCAAGACCCGCTATCGCTTTTGCCGTATGCTGGATCCGCACCACCTGATCGGCAATGGTATTTCGGATCTGACAGAAAATATCATATTCCAAAGCCGTCAGCTTATCTTCTGCACCGAGAATCGTTTCCTCCAATTCTTTCAATTCCGGTGTGATATAACGCTCCGCATTGGTCAGAGTCTGCTTTCTTGTATAATATTCCGGCACAAGATCTTTGTATGAATTCGTCACTTCCAGATAATAACCAAATACTTTGTTAAATTTGATCCGCAGATTTTTGATACCTGTCTTTTCCCGTTCTTCCTCTTCGATTTTTGCCAGCCAGTTTTTTCCCTCTGTTTTGGCATTCCGTAAATGATCCACCTGTTCATTATATCCGCTCTTGATCATACCGCCCTCCCGGATGGAAATCGGCGGTTCCTCTTCAATGGAAGCACAGATCAGTTCATAAATATCTTTCAAATCATCCAGTTGTTCATCCAGTTCCATCAGTAACGGGCTTTCAAAATCCTGTAACAATGTCTTAATGGCAGGAAGCATCTCCAACGAAGACCGAAAGGCAATCAGATCCCTTGGATTCGCAGTCTGATATACTACCCGGCTGATCAGACGCTCCAGATCATAAATCGGATTCAGGTATTCGCGCAGCTCTTCCCTTCCAATCATATTGCCCTTCAGTTCTTCCACTGCATCCAGCCGTGCCTCGATCTGTTTTTTGTCAATCAGTGGCTGTTCCAGATAAGCACGCAGCAGACGGGCACCCATAGCCGTTTTTGTCTTGTCCAGCACCCATAGAAGGGAACCACGTTTTTGTTTTTCCCTCAGTGTCTCTACAAGCTCCAGATTCCTCCTGGTAGAACTGTCCAGTACCATGAATTTACCAGTGGAATACGGTTCAATGGCAGTCATATGATCCAGTGTTGTCTTCTGTGTCTCATACAAATACTTTAACAACGCACCCGCAGCGATCACACCACAGTTATAATCTGCCAGTCCCAATCCATCCAGCGATGCCACATGAAAATGCTCCTGCAATGTAGTTACCGCAAGTTCATCACCAAAATACCAGGCGTCCAACGCATAAATTGTAATACCAAGCCTGTGCCGCAGATCTTCCAGATCAATCCCACTCACAAAAAAAGCTTCATTTGATATAATCTCGGACGGCATGTATTTGCTGATCTCATCCAGAAGTTTCCGTTCAGAATCCAGTTCCGTCACATAGTACGCACCTGTGGTGACATCTGCCACAGACACTCCATATTTATTGTCAACATACACCACACACATGATGTAATTATTTTTTGTTTCATCCAAGGCATAGGTATCCAGATTGGTGCCCGGAGTTACAATTCTGGTCACTTCCCGCTTCACCAGACCTTTTGCCTGTTTTGGGTCTTCTACCTGTTCACAGATGGCTACCTTATAGCCCTTGGATACCAGTTTGTTCAGATATCCCTCCACAGCATGGAAAGGAACTCCGCACATCGGCGCCCGTTCTTTCAGACCACAGCTTTTTCCGGTCAGCGTGATTTCCAGCTCCCGGGATGCTGTCAGTGCATCTTCAAAAAACATTTCATAAAAATCACCCAGACGGTAAAACAGAATGCAATCTTTGTATTCCTGCTTTGTCTCCATGTATTTCTGCATCATGGGTGTCAGTTCGTCTATATTTATCTCCATTTATTTCATCTCCTGCTGTATCACTGCCTCTGCCACTTTCAAACCGTCCATGGCGGCTGACATAATACCCCCCGCATAACCGGCACCCTCGCCGCAGGGGTACAACCCCCGGATTTCACTTTGGAAACACGCATCTCTGTGAATCCGCACAGGGGAAGAGGTCCGGCTTTCCACACCGCTCAGAATGCTGTCGTCACGGTTAAATCCGCGGATTTTCCGCCCGAAAGATTCCATCCCCTCACAAAATGCCTCATTCACTGCTTCCGGAAACAGCGTCCGCAGATTTGCAAAAGCATGCTGACCTTTTATACAACTTTCAAAAGAACCATAACCGGTGCTTTTTTTGTTCTCCTTAAAATCTGCATACAGCTGTTGTGGAACTTTGCCTTCTGCAAGCTTCCATGCAGCTTCTTCCAATTTCCGCTGAAACACTACGCCGGAAAGCGGATGATCCGGTTTTGGGAAATCTTCCGGTGTCACAGAAATAATAATGGCACTGTTGGCATTTTTGCTGTCACGGCTGCGGTAACTCATGCCGTTGACTGCCAGCCGGCCTTCTTCGGAAGATGCATTCACCACATAACCACCCGGGCACATACAAAAAGAATATACACCTCTTCCATTGGAAGACTGATGCGTTACTTTATAAGCTGCTGTCGGAAGCAACGTCATATCTGCATTCCTGCCATACTGACTTTCATTGATCATATCCTGTGGATGCTCTACACGCATGCCTACGGCAAAAGATTTTGCCATCATCGGTACCTTTCGTTCATACAGCATTTCAAACGTATCCCTGGCGCTGTGACCAATTGCAAGGATCACACCGGATACGTCTTTCCATTCTTTGTGATTCAGCTCAATCTTTGAAATCCGTCCGTCCTCTATATGTAAATCTGTCACTTTTGTTGAAAAATGAAATGTTCCCCCCAACCGGATGATTTCCTGCCGCATCCGGCTGATCACATCCCGCAGCACATCTGTTCCTACATGAGGTTTTGCAACATATAAAATATCTTCCGGTGCACCAAACTTTACAAATGTCTCCAGTACATAACGGCTGCGTCCAAATTTATCTTTCACCAGTGTATTCAGCTTTCCATCTGAAAAGGTACCGGCACCACCCTCGCCAAACTGCACATTTGACTCAGGATCCAGTGCACCCCCGTTCCAGAAATCTTCCACATCCTGCTGTCGTTCTTCCACTGCTCTGCCTCGCTCATAGATATGCGGACAGTAACCACGTTGAGCCAGCAGATAAGCTGCAAACAGACCTGCCGGTCCTGCACCGACCACAGCCATTTGCTCACGCTTTTCAGAAAGTAGTTCTTTCCTTCCCGGAATCTGATAAACCACCGGTTTCAGTTCCTGTACATGGGCATGATTTTTCCGGATTTTCTGATGTTCATCCACCACTAACTGTACCGTATATGTATAACTGAGGGCATCTTTTTTTCTGGCATCCACGGACTGCTTCATAATTTGCATGGACTGCACTTTTTTCGTCGGAATCTGTGCCAAAGCACATGCCTTCTGAAAAATTTCTTCCTTTGTATGTGCCAACGGAACAGATATCTGTGACACACGAATTACTTTTTTCATACAATTCTCCACGTTCTATTTATTATTTCTCAATCGCTTTTTTCGTTGCTTTACACTTTTATTGAAACCAATCGCATAGCATTTTTTATTTAGCATCTGGTCTTTTTCTTCTGACAGATTTTTCAGCTGCTGCCGTTCCGGCCACAGCACCGCTGGACCATGCCCACTGAAGGTTATATCCTCCGCACATACCGTCCACATCTACGATCTCGCCTGCAAAATATAACCCCTCGACACGCTCTGATTCCATCTGCTTTGTCAATTCCGTCACAGGAATCCCGCCACAGGTGACCTGTGCAAACTGAAAGCCCCGTACACCGGTGATCGGAAATTTGACCTGCTTCAGCAGATCTGCAAACTCCCTCAGTAATTGTCTGTTTTTTGCTTTCGGTATCGAAGCAATTTTACGCTCCCCAAGATGCTTCTGCGCACAAAGCATACTGGCTATTTTTTCATTTACGATCCCGGAAAGCAGCATTTTCCAGCTTTCTTCCGCTGAAGCGACATCCAACTGCTGCTTCAGGAAATCGCGCAATTGTTCTTCTGTATATTCCGGTACGAAGTCGAGTGTTGCCGTCACACACTGCTTCCGGTCTAATGCAACAGCGGCATATCTGCTCACCTGAAAAGCCGGAATCCCGGAAATCCCATAATCAGCCATCTGTACTTCACCGGTATCTTCTGCCACACAACTTCCATCCACATACAGTTTCACGGTGGCATCCGCCCGCACTCCGGTGGTTTCCTTTAACCAATTCGCTTCTGCCATCAGTGCAGTCAGTGCCGGCAGCGGTTTTTTTACAGTATGACCGAAGGATTTCGCATAGATATAACCACTTCCGTCACTTCCCGATTTCGGCGATGCCATACCTCCGGTAGCCAGAATACAGCAGGTCGAAAAAAAACTCCCACTTTTTGTATCAAAGGAAAACCTATTGTTTTCCCGGATGATTTTGCGGATTCCAATCCCATTATGTATCTCAATTCCAAGCTTTTCTGCTTTCCGCAACAATGCATTTCGAATGGCACTTGCCTGACCGCTTCTCGGATAACAATATCCCTGTCTGTCTCTGGTCATCACACCCAGCTCGCGGAAAAATGCAATCGTATCCTCTGCAGAAAACTGTTCTAATATATGCAATACAAAGGCAGGGGTATCGCATCGATAATAGCTCTCCCCCTGCATCAGATTCGTAAAATTGCATTTTCCATTTCCTGTTGCCAGGATCTTTTTTCCGGATACTTCATGATGATCCAGGATTACCGTATGTGCGCCTCCGGATGCAGCATGAATCGCAGCCATCAGACCGGCTGCGCCTCCGCCAACTACAATTACATCATATGTTTTCTGTTTCACAAAAACTCCTTTTACTTATCCTCTTCAAAAAAATTCAAAATTTCTTTCGTCATCTCATCCATATCGCCTTCCGGCAGTTCATCCCCGGCATTCTCATCTGTCGATGCCGTTGGTTTTACTGTATACACCGGCTTTTCGGATTCAGAATCGTCCTTATTTTCTTTTTTCTCATCCGGTGCAGCAAACTTCTGACTCTGCTCCGCAGGACGGATCCGTCTGCTCGCACGAATTGCAAACACCAGATAAATCGGGCTGATCAGATCAATAACACCATCTGCAATCAGCAGATAATAGATCACATTTTTGTACTGGGACACTCTTCCCCCTGGATTTAAAATTACCAGGATTGCCACAGCCAGAAATGCCAGTGCGATCAGCAGAAAGATAAACCATCCTGCATTGTGGATACTTTTGAGGTCCACTGCGTTCTGCAGCTTGATCACAGCTGTAAGCAAAATGCAAATGCCGAGAAAAAGGGAGAAGTATGCTGCAATCTCACTGGTTCGCACCAACAGCATTACACCAATCAGTACGCAGAGCACACCGGCTGAAAATCCATATTTACCAATATCACGATAACTTCCTGTCAGGAAATATTTTACAATCATAATAATCCCGAACACGACAAAAATGGCTCCTGCAATATAGATAATATAAATTTCCTTAAACTGTGGAACAAACTCTATCGCCAATCCAAATAAAATATAGATAATGGCAATGCCGATAATCATGCCTGTCCCAAGTCCGATCCCCTTTTGTTTTTTCTCTGTTTTCATCCTGCCCTCCAGAATCTGCAACCAATCTGCAAGCAGAAATCCTGCGCCTGTTTGATCCGTTGCGAAATCATTTCGTGGTTCAGTATAGCACAAGCCGCAGATTTTGAAAAGTCGTCAGTTTTCGCTAACTCGAATAATTTTCCAGAAAGCTGTATAGATTTTCCAGAGATGTAAAGGGAATTCCTTCCAGTGCATCCCTTCTGAGATATTCCGGAAGATTGGATACTTTCAGACTGGTTTCAAAATACAACCGGTCTGTATCACTAAAATAAACGGACAGATATTCTCCCGAGACTTTGACATAATATTTTTCTTCTGACAAATGATTCATACTTTCTACAGAATCGGTACCGGAAATGTTCTTTTTTTCTTCTGTGGAACTCTTCTTACTGTCCGTGTCCGGGCAGGATGCGGTCTGCACAGGTGCAGTATCTGCTTTCAACTGACTTTCACCAAAATAAAAGCCGCTCCAGAATGCAGCCACCATGCAAATCGTACAAATCAAAAAAGAAATGCGAATGATACGTGTCTGTTTCATCATAAAAAACTCCTTTTTTCGTAGTATTCACATTTCTTTTTCATTTATTCAGTTTTTCTTTTTATCAGAACTTCATTTCTGTTACTTCTTCCTTCCAGTTTCTAATTTGTCCAGAATCATAACAAACGGAATTTCTTTGCAATGCGGATCAATAATTCGCCTTTCGGGAAACTGTGCAGTTCTTCTTCCGTCAATCCTTTGATCAGCAGCAAGGCAGCTGCATAGACAATCATACCAACCAGAACTGCCATCACGGTACTGACGGCATTGCTGTGGGATACTTTATGGCAGACAAAATATGCAGCATAAACTACAACCCCCATAATCACAGATGCAATGGCCGGTTTTATAAATGTCTTGGTAACATCTGGTTTAAAGCCCGAGTATTTCCGTACAGACATACCGTTTAAAATACACATGATCAGTGAAAATGCAATGGTTCCGACACAAATGCCATAAATATTCAGTTTCAGGCCGAACATGCCGACTGCAATGACACCCGCATGAAGCACCAGTGCCACGGAAGCATTTCGGACCGGAATCCGCATACGGTCAATTCCCTGTAATACCGCATTGGACAAGGTAGAAATGGAATAAAAAATAACACTGATTCCACCTGCCTGCAGCAGATGTCCTGCCAACGGGCTTGAACCCGGAAACAAAAGCTGGATGATCGGATCTGCCAGTACCATGATACCTGCAGTACACGGCATGGCAACCACCATGATAAAGCGCATGGACATACTGATTTTAGAGCGAACCTGTTCCTCATCTTTCTGTGCAAAAGCTGCTGCCAGTGCCGGAACACAGGACGCTGCCAGTGCCGTGGAAATGGAAATCGGCACATTAGTCAGAACTCTGTATTTACCGGAAAAAATGCCCCACCACTCGGAAACATCCGTAGCTGAGTATCCCTGTATAGTTGCAATGTTTTTAAACAACCACTGATCCACGATTGAAACCATATTGTAAATCGTAGTACTCATCAATACCGGAACAATGGTGCCGATCAGAATACCAAAAATCACACGGTATGATTCCGGCTGCTTTTTGCTAATCTTATTTTCCCGTCTCATTGCCTTACGAAATTTCGGTAAAAACATTGAAAACACAAAGATGATAAAGGCCAGTCCACACAATGCACCTGCGCTCGTTCCAAGGGTTCCACCTGCTGCACCGTAAGCTGCGTCATAATGTTCTTTGCTTCCAAGCACTGTCGCGATCCGTCTGCCGTAGGCGAACAACACATAGGCTGCTCCTACACTGACTACCGCATTGACAATCTGCTCAATGATCTGTGACACCGCACTTGGGATCATAGTCCCCATGCCCTGGAAAAATCCACGAAATACACCAAGCACTGCTACGATGATCAACGTCGGGGCCAGTACCTGCAACGCATAAACACCAAGCGGCGTTTTGAAAAGGCGGGTCAGCTCCTCCGCACCAAAAAATACGATCATACAGGCCACTGTACCGGTAAACAATGCAAATATCATAGCACCTTTGAATACACGGTACGCATTCTGTTTCTCGCCATTTGAAATTCGTGCTGAAACCATCTTGGATACAGCCATTGGCAGACTGTAAGAGGAAATCAGTAACAACAGGCTGTATATTTCATACGCACAGCTGTAATAATCATTTCCATGATCTCCGATGATCGCTGTCAGTGGAATTCGGTAAACAAGACCGATGACCCTGCTGACAAGCGATGCAATTGCAAGAATGGATCCCTGCACCAAAAAACTTGTATCATTTTTCTTCTTACTCATAAAATAACCTCTTTTCCTGCTTTCAGGAAAAAGCAGTATCGTTTGAGCAGCTTATCTGTTTGCATACTCTTCCTCGCTTGAATAAAAAGCGATCTTATCTGCATAGGTATCTTCGGTCACACATACCCATGTTTTTCCCTGATTTAACTGAATCTCAGATCCGTCCTCTTTGTAATATCTGGTCGGAGACTGCAGAGAATCTTTCTTCCATGTTACCGGAATGGCTGTCCCGTTGGTAATATAATAACCGGAACCGCCCTTCATCGTTTCCATGTTCAGATATTCATCCTCACTGCTCATCCGGTTCCACTCACAGATCTGGATAATAATATTTTTGACTTCCACCTGTTTGCCGTTATTGCCGTCTGTCTGGGCTGCACCATTCTGAAAACGTTTGTATAAACCTGTCTCACTGTCAAACACAAACCACGGTTTGTTTACCAGATAACCAGGTTCTACTACTGCCGCCGGTGATCCCCCCTGCAGGAATAACTGCTGATTGTCGTCTTCTACAAATTTATAATGTCCGGAATAATCTGCAGCATGCTGCGTTTCATATCCCTTGTAAGCAATACCTGCCACAATTCCTTCACCGGTCGTATAAGCATTGTGCGGTGCTTTTCGATTAGAATCGCGCTTGTACATCACTTTTTCCACTCCGCCATCCAGACCGCTCAGATTATTCACATAATCCTGGGAAAGAATCTCAACAGCATATTTTGCCTGACCATAATGTGCATAAATGGCATCAAATTCCAGTGCCCAGTGTACATAATAATGACGACAGCTACGAATGGACATCACTTTTTCCAGGTTCGCATAATCCTGGAAAATAGCCATCAGACGTGTCTCCTGTCCTTCTACTGCTGCCTCATAGATCACATCAGCATCCGTAATTCCATACTGGGGTGTTGCAATCTTTGTATTTCCCAGCATAACGGCAAGCGGACGCTGGTTCGCAATGGTCTCATCAATCCATTCACCGGTCAGATAACTCCGTGCCATTCCTTCCGGAACTGCCGGTATCTCCGGCTCACTTACCGGCACTTCCTCCGGTGCAGATATGGATGTTTCCTGTGCCGTATCTGACACAGCCGGTGTCTCTTCTTTTTTTCCGCATCCAGTCAGCAGTGACAGTGACATAACCCCAAGTAAAATCATTGCAATTGCTTTTTTCATAATTCTTCTCTCTTTCTTGTTATCTTGTAATCTGTAAAGTATTCAGAATTTCCCGCTGATGAGCTTCCATCAGAGCCGCATCCTCCGGCACCATATGGTCATACCCCATCAGATGCAGCATACTATGTGTGATCAGGAATGCGTATTCCCGCTTTACACTGTGTCCATACTCTTTGGCTTGTGCATACACCCGTGATACGCATATTACAATATCCCCAAGTAATACTTCCTGTGTATCCGGATTCACACAGTCATCCAGCTGATCCTCCACACCGTCAAAATCTGCCGGGAACTCGTAAGCGATCATTGGAAAAGATAATACATCCGTAGGTGCATCAATCTGTCTCGTCTCCAGATTGATCTCATGGATTCGCTTCTCATCCACCAGTGTGAGGTTAACTTCTGCCTCATAAGGAAAGCCTTCACTATCCAGTGACTGTTCAATCACAGTCTGCGCCAGTTTTTTATAATGAAAGGAGAAACCCGGCGCTGTTTCACAGATGATATTAATGGTCATTGCGTTTTCCTCTGCTTTCTTTCTTACCGGAACGTGCAGCACGCTCCTTTTTTAACTGTGCATTTTCATATTCATCATATGCTTTGACAATCTTCTGTACCAGTGGATGACGGACAACGTCCTGACTGGTCAGTTTGCAAAATGCAATATCATCTACTTTCTGCAAGACACGCATAGCAACATCAAGACCGGATTTTGTACCCGGTGCCAAATCTTTCTGTGATGCATCACCGGTAACTACCACTTTAGACCCGAAACCGATACGTGTCAGGAACATCTTCATCTGTGCCGGTGTTGTATTCTGCGCCTCATCCAGAATGATAAAGGCATTATCCAGTGTGCGTCCACGCATGTAAGCAAGCGGTGCCACTTCAATAAGTCCTTTTTCCTGATTTTTCAAAAAACTCTCTGCTCCCATAATCTGGTACAGAGCATCGTACAGAGGACGCAGATATGGATCGATCTTACTCTGGAGATCACCCGGAAGAAATCCGAGTTTCTCACCTGCCTCAATGGCAGGTCTCGTCAAGATAATCCTGCTGACTTCCTCATTTTTGAATGCAGTAATTGCCATTGCCATCGCCAGATATGTTTTTCCGGTACCCGCCGGTCCGATTCCAAATACGATCATTTTATCGCGAATCTGATCTACATAGTCTTTCTGACCCAGCGTTTTTGGTTTTACCGGTTTTCCCTGAACTGTATGACAGATAATCTCACTGTCTGCCTCTAACAGTGGATGATTTTTCGTACATCCGCACATTTCCAATGCATAAGTAACGGTCTGCTCTGTGATATCATTGCCCTTCCGGGACATAGCAAGCAGATCACTCATCACCGACTGTGCCTTCTGCACATTGTTGTCATTTCCCATAATTTTCAGACTTCCGTCACGAACTACCATTGTAACCTGCAGATATTTTTCAATCTGCTTCAGCCAGGCATCAAACTTTCCGAATACATTTGACATATGTTCAATCGGAATGTCCAACATTTGTTGTGTCAATTCCATATGTGCCAGTTCCTTCCTGTTTCTTTATCTTTTCTGTCTCTGTCCGCCGGCTTGCTTTCACCAGCGCTTCCAAAGTTCCTTCCACAGATATTTCTGTGACACTCGCTTTTATAATAACACTTTTTTCCTGTATTTGAATAGCGTTTTTTTCTAAATTCTTACAGTAACCTTCCAGACGCTGTTGTGCAATCCGTCGAATTTCCTCTCTGGTGCAAGGAATTTCCTGCCATTTGCAGTCTTCCTGGGTCCTTACGATCAATTGAAACGGCAAATAAAAATCACGTCCAATCCGTGGATCATAATATTCCCCAGTGCACAAGGTGTTCTTTTTGACTGTATCAAACAGATGCATCTGGTACCTTCCAAGCACCAGCGAAATACCATACCGCTTTTTTCCGGACTTCTGCAATACGTTCTTCCTCTTAGAAAAGACATCTTTATAATCAAGCGTTGTACGGATCCAGACATCTGCATCTGAAGAACAATATTCATAACCACTGATTTCTCCGCTGTCATTTTCCAAAGGAAGGCTCCCGGAAACCACAATCGTCCCGGGTTCCACAAGATCTCCCTGCATAACCAGCGGCGTTCCCTTACGCACTACAATAGACTCCACGGCGCCTCCCACATCCGTCACCAGATCTGTCGCCATATCCCCTGCCTCATCGGCAGACTCTTGGCGGTTTTGTTCCATCAATCGCTCCTGGATATCCACATACAGCCGTGTACCGGATATCCGGGCAGACACCCAGGTGATATCATCAAATTTCCGGCGTAACAGTGTCTCTGTCTTCTCACAGTCAATACTGCGTTTCCAGCTTCCGTAACCGATACCGGATTCTGCCAGAAAATCTCGTAATACCTGTCCGGAATAACTGCTGTTTCCGGATATTTCTACCGCCCAGACAAACTGTGTCATCAAAAACAGAATTGCAAACAGACTGCCTAACCCAACAAAGAAAAAGCGATGATGGCGGTATCGATACAGTAAAAACGGAACACCGACACGTTTCAAAATCGTAACTTTGGTTCCGCTTTTTCGCAACATCGGTTTCAACTTCCGAAAAGCCGGCAGACTGACAAAAAAAGTATAACCATCTTCTGCCGGCTCAATCTTCCATAAAACAATATCCGCATTTCCACATAGATTAAAAAAACGTTCCGGAGAATACCCGGTCAGTCGGACAAACAGATACCCGCGAAAGAATTTCATCACCTTTAATACCATGCAGACATCTCCTTACATGCCATATTCCAGTTTATCGACCTGTCCGGTGATCTTCATATCATCATTGGTATAATAATCAATCTTCAGATTTCTGCCGGTGATCTCTAACTGCCCGTTCTTCAGCAGCAACCGGATCTTATCCTGCCGGTATTCCAAAATCCCTTTATAATTTTCAATGGCCAGATCCCTTCGTCCGGTCACGGTAACTATGGATGCCCCAAGCATCAGATCTCCGGGCAGTTCCAGGCTCTTTGTCAGCTGTCTGGTCAGTTGTTCTCTTTTTTCTTTTCTCATGCTAACAGTATATGAAAAAAATGTAGCTGTATCACTCTTTCTTCTGTTTTCTCCTGCGCTTTTTTTCTTATTTGTGATACGGCTCACCGCTGCTGATCCGGTACGCACGGTACACCTGCTCCAGCAAAATCACCCTCATCAGCTGATGTGGAAATGTCATATCCGAAAAACTGAGTAACATGTCCGCGCGGGACAGCACGGCATCCGAAAGCCCCAGAGAACCTCCGATCACAAAACCAATATCACTGACCCCATGCAGACCCAGTGTCCCGATTTTTTGCGAAAATGCAACCGAATCCAGTTTTTTCCCCTGAATAGCCAATGCTATGATAAAACTTCCGTCTTTCATCTGTTTGAGCAGACGTTCTCCTTCCTTTTCTTTAATCTGTCTGTTTTCACTTTCACTGGCATGATCCGGCGTTTTTTCATCCGCTACTTCCACAATTTTCAACTTACAGTACCGCCCCAGGCGCTTTTCATACTCTTCCATGGCCTGCCGGTAAAACTTTTCTTTTATTTTTCCTACGGCATAAATTGTAATATTCATGCCAACTATTATTTCACAGGAACATTTCTATGTAAAGGGAAAACAGAAAAATTTCTTCCTGTTATATTTGCGAAATATCTTTTCAAAAAGGCTTTTTAAAAAGATATAAAAAAGTAAGTGTTAGACTTTTTTATATGAAAAAAATGTGCTATAATGGCTTTAAATTATTTCGCCCGGGTTTTTCCGGAAAAAACATATTGGAGGAATATCATGCAGTTACTCGAAGAAAAGATTAAGACAGACGGCATAGCCGTTAATGAAGATATTTTAAAGGTGGACAGTTTCATCAATCACAAGGTTGACCCGTTTCTGATGAAAGAGATTGGAAAAGATTTTGCAGCACATTTTGCAGATCAGGGGATTACAAAAATCGTCACCATTGAAAGCTCAGGTATTGCTCCTGCCCTTACCACTGCGATTGAGATGGGGATTCCGATGGTTATTCTCAAAAAACAGCCATCCAAAGTCTTAAACAAAAACCTTTACCAGACAATGGTTACTTCATTCACAAAAGGAACAAGCTACGAGCTGACACTTTCCGCAGAACAGATCGATGAGACAGATCATGTTTTGATCATTGATGATTTTCTGGCAAATGGCGAAGCAGCCACCGGTGCGATCCGCCTGTTAAGAAAAGCACATGCAACCGTAGCCGGACTTGGTATCCTGATTGAGAAATCATTCCAGCCGGGCCGTGATAAATTAAAAGAGCAGGGAATCCATGTATATTCTCTGGCAAGAATTTCAAAACTTGCTGAAAACTACATTGAGTTCATTCCGGAAGAAGTATAATTTCTATTCTCCAGGTCTGAATCGCTATGTTAACAAGCAAAAGCCTTACGGCAGACGATTCTGTCCATGCCGTAAGGCTTTTCTTATTGTATCGCTTCTATACTGCGGTTTTCTGCTTCTTTCCTTTTCAAATGTACCATTATTTCTTTATACAATGTCGGAACGCCGGCAGCAGAAAAGCATCTGCAAAGATCCATGCCAGTACGTTTGACAGACAAATTCCGATATATCCAAACATCGGCGCCAGCACAATACCTGCAATGGTTCTGGCCGCCATCTCCAGCACACCTGCTGTCATGGCAAAACTGGAAAATCCCATACCCTGAATAGAAAAACGCACGGTATTAACAAGTGTCAGTAAACAAAAACCTAACGTACTTACCAATAAGAATAAAAATGAATATTCTACTACTTTCGCATTTGGTTCACTTAAAAACAGAAGAGTCATCGGCTTTCCAAAGAACAGCACGATTGGAATACAGATCACAGACCATATAAATCCACAGACAGATGCCTTTTTCAACCCATCACTAACGCGCTCTTTCTTACCTGCACCAATATTCTGTCCCACATACGGTGCCATAGTCTGTCCGAGAGATTCAATCGGGCAGGTGATCAGATTACTAATCTTCTGCGCTGCAGTCACGCCTGCAACTGCTGTGGACCCCAGTGCATTTACAGCTGCTGTAATAACCAGAGAACCAATGGCTGTAATAGAATATTGTAATCCCATTGGAACGCCGATACTGCAAAGTTGTTTCATATAACTTCCACGGATTCTCCATTCATCACGCGATCCATGTAAAATTGCAAACTTATTTTTCATGTAAAACAGGCAGATCAAACCGGAAACACCCTGTGAGATCACTGTCGCAATCGCAGCACCTGCTACCCCGAGCGGAATTGGGATCATCAAAACAAAATCCAATATAATATTTATTACGGAAGACAAGAGCAGAAAAAACAGCGGTGTTTTGGAATCTCCCAGTGCCCGTGCAACCCCCGCCAGGAAATTGTACAGGAACGTACACGGAATTCCAAGGAAAATAATCAGTATGTAAATATAAGCATACTCAAAAATATCCTCCGGTGTTTTCAGTAATACCAGCATATTTCGTGTAAAAATCGCTACAAAAAAAGTAATCACAATGCTGAAAAAAATACACAGCCAGGTACTATTTGCCACATAACGCCTCAGTTCCACTTCCTTATTTGCACCAAACGCCTGTGCGATCGGAATGGAGAATCCATTACAGATGCCGATGCAAAACCAGATGATCATAAAATTTAACGAACCGGTCGCTCCGACTCCGGCCAGAGGCTGCACACCCAGCACTTTTCCTACAATCATCGTATCGACCATACTATACAGCTGCTGAAACAGCATTCCCATACACAGCGGAACTGCAAAATTTATAATATGCCGCAGGGTAGAACCTGAAGTCATGTCTTTTGTCATCTTATACTCCTCCCTCAAATCAACATTTTCAAAAGCAAGCTATATACTATATCAAAACAAACCTTGCATCCATAACAGAACGGACATATAATATAACAAACACGACATTTTAATATTTTTATGGAGTTAATTATGGAAAATACTATAACAATCTCGGTTCAAGACGATTTTTTGGAAAATCGTGCCCACGGTGACACAGCATTTCCGTGCGCTGCTTACTTCACCGATGCCAAAACCCACGATATCCGCTGGCACTGGCACGAAGAATATGAAGTTTCCATTGTACGAAGCGGCTCTTGTCCGCTGTCTGTTGGAACGGATCATCTGGTACTTCATGCAGGAGATGGTATATTTATCAACACCGGAACGCTGCATTCCCAGGAAACCACCAAGGCCACCAGTGATTTTTATAAAGAAGATCTCGTTTTTCACGGACGTCTGATCTATGGTTCTAAGTACACAGTATTCTGGCAGAAATACATGGCTCCTATCGCTACTTCCGGACATTCTCTGCCTTACATTCACCTGCGTACATCCATCCCATGGGAAAAAGAAATTTTGGAACTGATTGCAGATGCCACCACCATTGCCCGTGAAAAACCCTTTGGTTATGAATATGAAATCCGTGAAAAACTGTCCCGCCTGTTCCTGGTTCTCGCCAAAAACCGTACGGAACTGGAATCTGACAATCGGCAGGATAGCTCCCAGGAGATGCAGCACCTGAAAAAAATGATCCGTTATATCCAGAACAACTATATGGAATCCATTTCCTTAAAACAACTGTCTGAGACTGCAAATATCTGTGAACGGGAAGTACAGCGTTCCTTCCACAACATCATCCAACAGTCTCCCATTCAATACCTGATCCATTACCGGATTGAAAAAGCCTGTCATATGCTGGATTCCGGGGAACAAAGTATCATTGATATTAGCAACAGCTGCGGTTTTTCCAGCCCCAGTTATTTCACAAAAACGTTTAAATCCATTGTGGGATGTACCCCCAGAGAGTATCGTAACACTCGTTGAAAACCAAAGCAGGAAGGGACGATTTCTCCCTTCCTGTTCTCATTTCACAATTTTATTCTATTCCGGATGACATCTGCCACATGGCTCATACCCCTGCTGCTGCAGTTCAGCCGCAGTTCCGATATAATCCTTCCGGTTATTTATCTTCATGTCAGACACACTGGAACAGTCCGGTGTATGATACTTCATAGTATTCGTATTCAGTACATAGGTTTTCTCCTGTGACTGCCGGCTGTCTGTATCAGAAGATAACGCGGTCTGCATATCTGCGGATTTCTGACTGTCTCCAGTTGCATAATCAATGGTAATTCCCGGCTGTATATTATAGACATACACATTATAGCAGATTCCGGCACCATCATCTTCCACAGATTTTGCTTCCATCTGCACACCAGAAGCCACGAGATTATCACCCTCATAAATCGGTGTCACACGATAACGCACATGTGCATTGTTCTGCTTTACATAATCTGCCACCTCATCTTCAAAAGGCAGCATACCGGTCACATTCAAATAGCGTGTTCCAGTAATCAGATTTTTCTCATTCGCATTCTCCCCGCTGAGCTGATATCCAATCAAATGGCAGCGGTTATACAGATAATTTCCGTCGATTCCTTCATACTTTACTGTATGCCAGCCACTTGGACGCACCTGACCAATGGCTCCGCGTGGTTCTGTCGGCATCAGATCAATGCCAACGATGGCATTTGCCGCACCACATCTGCCCAGATTGTCCAAATCAGAATACTCTTCGTAAGAAGTTGTCTGCATGTCTGCATCTGTAAAATCCGGCACATTGTTATTCAATGTCACATACGGCTGTCCGGAATACGCCGGAACACTGTCCAATGACGCACTGCTGCTTTGCGTTGCATCCGTACCAACAACCACCTGCCCGGATTCCTGTGCCTGCGTTGTCCGCGGCTCCGGTGCTATTGTGCAGGCAGAAGTCAGGACGGCAGCAGCCACAAAAAGCGGAAGCAGGAGCGTCCGCAATGTCTTCGCTACCGTTTTTCGAATAGTTTTTTTCTGCTGATACGCTTCAATTCCTGCATTCTGCTTCAGAAATGCCCGCAAAGTCTCATAATCTTCCGTGAACAGCATGCTCTGCATTCCCGCTTTCCGGGCCGCTTCCACATTATCTTCCCGATCATCCAGAAACAGACATTCTTCCGGATTCAGGTGGTACTTTTCCAGCAAATAAGCATAAATCCGCACATCCGGTTTGATCAGGTGTACATCTGAGGATACCACCACACCATCAAAATCTTCCATCCTGTAAAATTTCGGGAAATACTCATAAAAACTCTGTGCGGCATTGGAAAGTACATACGTCTGATAGCCCCATTTTCTGGCATCTTCACACAGTTTTACAGATTTCTCCAACGGCTTCATGCAAATTATCCACTCATACACACATTTTTTCAGTTCTTCATGATATTTTTCCGGAATCCGTCTTGCTACGCTCTCATACATTTCTTCTTCCGAGATCATCCCACGGTCTGCTTCTACCCACTCCGGTCCCTCAAACAATTCTCTTCGAATCAGATTCCGTGCCTTCTCTGTCTTTACAAATTTCTTCAGTGGAACTTCCGGGTCGTAACGCATCAGTACGTTTCCCATATCAAATATCAAATGCTTTATCTTTGCCATAATTTTCCTGCCTTAACGGATACCGGTTACCTCATATCCTTCTTCTTCTACCGTTTTTTTCAGTACAGTATCATCTACTGATGCGGATAACTGCACCACCGCAATTCCTTTTTCATGGCTTGCCTCTGCGGATGTCACACCATCAAGTGCCTCTAATGCTTTCTTTACATGTGCCTCACAATGTCCACACATCATACCTTTAATTTCGATTATTTTTTCCATGCTATTCTCCTTCTGTTTTTCAGACATTACATCTGTATTTACGACAATCTGTAATTCTGACTGTTGCTGATTTTTTTTCTTATTTTTCTTGCTGTCTCTTCTGGTACTGTATACTTTTACAAAGTTCAGACGCAGTGCATTTGTCACTACGCAGAAACTGGACAGGCTCATGGCTGCCGCACCGAACATCGGATTTAATTTCAACCCAAACCAATGATACCACACTCCGGCGGCAATCGGAATACCTATTACGTTATAAATAAATGCCCAGAACAGATTTTCGTGAATATTTCGAAGTACTGCACGACTTAATCGGATTGCTGCAGGTACATCAGACAGGCTGCTCTTTACCAGAACCACATCTGCCGCATCCAGTGCCACATCCGCACCTGCACCTATCGCAATTCCCATATCTGCACGGGTCAGTGCCGGAGCATCGTTGATTCCGTCACCAACCATAGCAACTTTTCCACGCTGCTGTAGTTCACGGATCACACGATCCTTTCCTTCTGGAAGAACACCCGCGATGACTTGATCTACTCCTGCCTGTGCACCGATGGTCTGTGCCGTACATTCATTATCTCCGGTCAGCATAACGACTTGAATTCCCATATTCTGAAGCTGTGAAATCGCCTGCGGACTGTCTTCCCTGATCACATCCGCTACCGCAATGATGCCAAGCAATTTCTGTTCTGTCGCAAAAAACAGCGGTGTTTTTCCCTGTTTTGCAAGTTCTTCTGCCTGATGCTGCATATTCTTGGATACAGTCGACTTTTCAGAAATAAAGTTCAGACTCCCTCCAAATACGCGCGCGCCGGATACGAGTCCTGACAGACCATTTCCCGGCATCACCTGAAATTCATCTGCAGCTGTCATTGCAATCTTCTGTTCCTCTCCATAAACCACAATGGCTTTCGCCAGCGGATGTTCGCTCTTTAACTCAAGCGCCAATGCAGTCCGCACCAGAGCATCTTTCGCAATACCCTCACCTGGTATGATATCTGTCACCTTTGGCTCACCACGGGTAATAGTTCCTGTCTTATCCAGAACCACAATATCTACTTTTCCTGTTTCTTCCAGCGATACTGCTGTCTTGAACAATACACCGTTTTTCGCCCCAACACCATTACCAACCATGATAGCAACCGGTGTGGCAAGACCTAATGCACACGGACAGCTGATAACCAGTACGGAAATACCGCGCGCCAAAGCAAAACCAAAGTCTGCTCCTACCAGAAGCCATGCAATAATGGTCACTGCTGCAATGGTAATCACTGCAGGTACAAACACACCGGATACTTTATCTGCCACTTTTGCAATCGGTGCCTTGGTGGCTGCCGCATCGCTGACCATCTGAATAATCTGGGATAATGTTGTGTCATTTCCGATTCTGGTTGCCCGGCATTTTAAAAATCCGGATTGATTTAACGTACCCGCAGATACACTGTCTCCCTCTGCCTTGTCCACCGGAATACTCTCACCAGTCAGGGTGGATTCGTTTAAAGCACTGTTTCCTTCCAGAATCACACCATCCACCGGAACCCCCTCACCCGGGCGTACTACAAAGATATCGCCGATCTGTACCTGCTCCACCGGAACCAATACCTCTTCGCCATCCCGGAAAATGGTTGCCTTTTTCGGAGCCAGTTCCATCAGGCTCTTTAGTGCATTGGTCGTTTTTCCCTTAGAATATGCTTCCAGCATTTTTCCCACTGTGATCAAAGTCAGGATCATGGCGGCAGACTCGAAATAGAACTCATCCATGTAGTGCATCACAGCATCCATGTCCATGCGCATCTGAGCACCGGTCATAGCAAACAATGCATACGTACTGTACGCAAAAGATGCACCGGATCCTAGTGCTACCAGCGTATCCATATTCGGAGCTTTATGCAGCAAACTTGTAAAGCCACTGATAAAAAATTTTTGATTGATGACCATGACCAGAATAGTCAGAAGCATCTGATACAATCCTATTGCCACATGATTGCCTGCCAGAAAGGACGGCAATGGCCAGTTCCACATCATATGTCCCATAGATACATACATCAGTGGAATCAGGATCACAACAGATGCAATCAGACGTTTCCTCAGTTTCGGTGTCTCATGATCTTTCAGTCCTTCCTCATCGAATCCCGGTGTAACATTATTCCGTTCACCACCCTGTAAAGATGCACCATATCCTGCCGTGATAACAGCCTGAATCACATCTGACGGTGCTGCTGTTCCTTCCACATTCATAGAATTTGTCAGCAGGCTTACCGTAACAGATGTCACACCCGGCACCTCCAACACTGCCTTCTCCACATGAGCGCTGCAGGCTGCACAACTCATGCCTGTTACTGAAAATTTATCCATAAAAAATCCACCTCATCATCCCTTCTGGTTATATGCTTTTTCCTGTCTGCGCTTCTAATGATTTAATAGCTACAGATTTATCCGCATACATTATCGCATCAGCTTCTGTATCGTTACAACAAGCTCGTCAATGATACTGTCATCTCCGTTTCGCACATTCTCCACCACACAGCTTTTGATATGATTTGCCAGAAGTACTTTGTTAAAACTATTCAGTGCGGCATTAATAGCTGCAACCTGCGTCAAAATGTCCACACAGTATGCATCTCTCTCAAGCATTCCTTTCACGCCGCGTACCTGTCCTTCAATCCGGCTGAGCCGGTTCATAAGGTCTTTATACTCTTTCTCATCACGCTCTTTTTTCTTATGACAGCAGCAAACCGCTTCCTGCTCCGGAGTAGTTTTCATTTGCTCCATAAAATCAATCCACTTCCCTTCAAATAATTGATATACCTTTGTTCCTGCTTATACTATACCCCTATAGGGTATATGTCAAGCATAAAAATCCGGAAAATACATTGATGATAAAAAATATCAAAAATGTATTTTCCGGATGCGTTCTTAACACCTACATTCTTTCCAGAATAGTATTCAGGATACAAGCTGCAGCCTCTTTCTTGCTCATCAATGGAAGTTCTTTTTCAAAATTCTCTGCAATGAGTGTTATCACATTGGTATCCGTGCCAAATCCGGCACCTGCTACCTTCAAATTGTTGGCCACGATCATATCCAGATTTTTCTTTGCAATCTTTGCTCTGGAGTTTTCCAGCATATTCTGTGTTTCCATGGAAAAACCACACAAAAACTGATGTGTCTTGGATGCACCAAGCGTTGCCAGAATATCTTTTGTCCGTACCAGCGGAATAGAAAGATCACCATCCTGTTTCTTGACTTTTTCCGTGCTGACCTGTGCCGGACGGTAATCCGCCACTGCAGCAGTCATAATTACAATATCCGTTTGTTCATATTCCTCTGTCACTGCCTCATACATATCCTGTGCGGAAATCACTGGTTTTACCTTAACAAACATCGGCGGCTCCACGGCACACGGACCTGTTACCAAAGTCACATCCGCACCACGCAGCATGGCATTTTCTGCAATGGCATAACCCATTTTTCCGGTAGAATGATTGGTGATATAACGCACCGGATCAATCGCTTCCTGCGTCGGTCCGGCAGTCACCAGCACTTTTTTGCCAGTCAGATCTTTTTCAAAGGCGATCACGCGCAGAATATGTTGAAACAGCACTTCCGGTTCCGGCATTTTTCCTTTTCCCACATCTCTGCATGCAAGCATACCGCTGGCTGGTTCAATAATTTCCTTACCATAAGAAGCCAGCACCTTTAAATTATCCTGCAGAATCGGATTTTCATACATATTTGTATTCATCGTCGGCACGATCAGCATCGGTGCCTTACATGCCATCGCTGTGGTCGTCAGCATATCATCTGCGATGCCATGAGCCAGCTTTCCGATCACATTTGCAGAAGCCGGTGCAATCATCATCACATCCGCCTGCTGTGCCAGACTTACATGCTGTACATTAAACTGAAAATTCCGGTCAAACGTATCCACCAAGCATTTATGTCTTGTCAATGTCTCAAATGCTGTCGGATGAATAAAATTTGTCGCATTCTGCGTCATGATCACATGCACATCTGCATGCTGTTTGATCAGCATACTTGCCAGTGATGCAATTTTATAAGCTGCAATACTTCCTGTCACACCCAGTACAACGGTTTTTCCTTTTAACATGATATCTTTCTACTCCTCATCCAGTCTCGCTTTATCAAATAACTGGCCATGTTTTTCATAATTGGTCACACGGTCAATCCGATTGATTTCATCCACAAAGACAACCGATGGTCTGTGTGCCTTTGCTTCTTCCGGCGTCATATCCGCATAAGACATAATGATGACTTTATCCTTGACGGAGGCACAGCGGGCTGCTGCTCCGTTCAAACAGATCATTCCGCTTCCACGCTCTCCGGCAATGGTGTATGTCTCAAAACGTGCGCCATTATTGACATCTACAATCTGAACTTTCTCATATTCGAGAATGCCGGCAGCATCCAGAAGATCTTCGTCAATGGTGATACTTCCTACATAATCAAGTGCCGCCTGTATCACAGTTGCACGATGAATTTTTCCTTTTAACATCTGAAGGGTCATAAAACTTTTTCCTCTCTCTTTTACTTTTTTTCGCAGTGCACATTCGAAAAATCTCTGATTTTTCTCATTGATCGGCATTCGCCGAATAAAAATTCAGTCTTTCAATCTTGTCTGTACAACAGCCAAATTGAAATCCTATGAATTTTTGCACTGCTCATTAACATACAAAGTTATCAATCAGACGTGTTTTTCCAATATACACTGCCATTGCTACCAGTGCCGGACTCTTCAGTTCTGTTACCTGCTGCATGGTCAGACCGTCTACCGCTTTGATATAGTCAATTTTTGCCAGCGGTTCTGTCTCAATGTTCTTTTTCATTGCTTCTACTAATTTTACTGCATCTGTCTCGCCTTCTTCAACCATTTTCTGTCCCATAAAAATGGTTTTGCTCAGAATCAGAGCTGCTTTTCTCTCCTCTGCAGACAGATACGTGTTTCTGGAGCTCTTTGCCAGTCCGTCTTCTTCTCGAATGATCGGGCATCCGATAACTTCAACGTTCATATTCAAATCATCCACCATATGTTTGATGACTGCCAGCTGCTGTGCATCTTTCTGACCAAAATATGCACGATCCGGCTGAACGATGTTGAATAATTTGCTGACTACGGTACAAACACCACGAAAATGAACCGGACGGCTCAGTCCGCAGAGTTCCTCCGTCAGAACTGTCATATCCACAAAGGAACTGAATCCTTCATGATACATCTCTTCCGGTTCCGGATGGAAGATCAGATCTGCGCCGAGGCTCTCACAGAATTTGCTGTCTTTTTCCAGATCTCTCGGATAGCTCTCCAGATCTTCTGTCGGTCCGAACTGCATCGGATTGACAAAAATACTGACAACTGCTTTGTCATTCTGTTCTACGGCTTTGCTGATCAGACTGCCGTGTCCCTCATGAAGGTAACCCATAGTCGGAACAAATCCGACGGTTTTTCCTTCTTTTCGCCATTCTGCCACAATATCTCTTACTTCTTTTACTGTTGATACAACCTGCATGTTTTATTCTCCTCTGTTACCTGTTTTAAATGTAAAGCGGACATTCGCAATCCGCTTTCGCTACTTGCTCATGAACGCAGTCGCTTTGCACCACATTCATATTTTTAATCTTAATAATAACCTGTAAAGTTAACTGACATGATCAGCAATCATTATTAATATAATTTATCAATGACTTCGTCTGAAATCGCATAGGTATGTTCCTGTGCCGGAAATGTACCGGCTTTTACTTCCGCGGAATAATCTTTAAATGCCTGCATCATGATCTCACCTACATTTGCAAATTGTTTTACAAATTTCGGAGTAAAATCATGAAACATACCAAGCATATCCTGGTTTACCAGTACCTGTCCGTCACAGCCTGCACCGGCTCCGATTCCGATTGTCGGAATCGAAATCGTGTTTGTAATAATCTCCGCAAGCTTGGCCGGAACACACTCCATAACAAGCATAGAGGCACCTGCTGCCTCAACTTTTTTGGCATCCTCCACCAGCTGACGGGCTGCTTCCTCGCTCTTGCCCTGTACCTTGAATCCACCAAAGGCATTGATGGACTGAGGGGTCAGTCCGATATGTGCACACACCGGGATGTCTGCTGCCACAATTGCTTCAATCTGTGGACACACTCTGGCTCCACCTTCCAGTTTTACGCCATGTGCATGACCCTCTTTCATCAGGCGTCCCGCATTTACAACTGCATCATAGACAGAAGTCTGATAGGACATAAATGGCATATCTGCCAGCACAAAAGCATTTTTTGCGCCTCTGCTGACTGCTGCTGTATGAGCAATCATATCTTCCATGGTAACCGGTAAAGTAGTGTCATACCCAAGCATAGTATTTCCAAGGGAATCACCAATCAGCAATATCTCAATCCCTGCTTCATCCATGAGTTTTGCCATGGAATAATCATAACAGGTAAGCATTGTAATTTTTTCTTTATTCTCTTTTTGTTTTTTCAAGGTAGAAACTGTCGTTTTCATGATCTAATAATCCTTTCCATCTCAGAATAATCCCGCTCCGGATGTTTCTCTCTGGCAACTTTCAGCACTTCCACAGAAAGATCCTGATAGATTTTCCGTGCCTCGCCGGATAAGCTGTCCAGATGATCCATAACCGTTGACAGGTCGTTTCGCTCAATTGGGCCTGTCAAGGCTCCAACCGGTCTGTATTGAACAATGTTTTCCGTATTTCCCATCATCAGCGGTGACAATGCACGATGCGCATTTGCAGCGGAAAATCCGCAATTCCGCAACATTTCCTCGCACAAATTTGCCAATCCCACATACAGATTGCTGACCATGGCTGCCGCCGCATGATAACGTACTTTGTCTTGCCCGGAAATAATCTCCACCGGATTTCCAAAACCTTCAAAAAGTTTCTGAAACCAGTTCAGATATTTCGGATCACCCTCAATGGTAAAAAAAGCCTGGGAGATCACTTTGTAAGATTCATACTTATCATTAATGGCGAAAAGCGGATGGATAGAATATCCATAAGCGTGATAACGCTCAATATCCGAAAAGACAGCGGAACTTAAGGAGCCGCTGAAATGACTTATAATCTTATTCTGAATCGGAAGCATTTTTAACTGTTCCCACATTGGAGCAATCGCCGAATCCGGGATTGCTACAAAAAGGACATCACTGTCCTCTACCAGATGTCGCAAATTCATATACTGTCTGGTATTCGTAAAATCTGCTGCTTCTCTGGATGAATCCGGATTACGACTATAATATCCGGTCACCCTGACGTTGCGCTCGGTTAGATATTTTCCCAAGGAAAATCCGACTTTTCCTGCGCCAATAAATCCAATATTCATAAGCATCCCTCCATTCTTCATGGCGGGACAGTGAGTCTCGTTTGCATCCGGCAATACAAGCTCCGTTTCAAAATAATAAATACAAGGTATCGTTTCCTTTCGGAATACCATCCGCTCGACATTATACCACTGCAAATGATTTTCGTAAAGGAATTTTTAAACCACCTTTTTGACGTTTTTTCATAACATTCGCAACGGATCCATTTATAAAAAATTCATCAGGAATACATCTGCTCATATTCCGAAATCCATCGATGACGAATTTCCGCTTCCCTTCCCTTCCAGTTAAAAGCATGGGAAGCCGCGACCACTTTTTTTCGCTCAGTATAATATTCCTCCTGATCCGATACATCAGAAAAATGGGCATATGCTTCTTTCATCGTTTTGAACTGAAGTTCCGGCACCCCTGTGTCCGCAGAATCATCCTCTGTAATATAATTCATGGCATACAGATAACACAGTCGTGAAGATTCCGTGTGCGATTTCTGATATGCCATCGAAAACATCCTGGCGGCCTCCTGGAACAAAAACAATCTGGCATAAACCACACCGAGATTATGCATAATATGCCCCTGCAGTTCTTCTGTCATCTGTTGCAGGAACTCTGGCTGAAGTAGTTCCAAATACCCACAAGCGGCATAGCGGTATCTCTTTTTTGCCAGATAGTAATCCGCTTTCATCTTTCTGCGTTCCATGGAGTTCTTTCCCTTCATTTTTTCAATGATCCGTTCCAGTTCTTTTTGTTCCTGCCTGGAATAGAACCCAGATGCTGAAAACAGAAATGCAGCACATTCATACACATCCCGATGCCGCTGATACAGTCGTCTCAACTGTCCCGCCAGTTCTGCATTCCCAACTCCCTCTGCAATCCACTGAAAAAATCCTGTTCCCATCCAGCTTTCATCCAGTAGAAAAAGACTGGATTCCATAGCATAACACAATTCTTCCATCGTGTATACATGTAAAGATAACATCTCCAGATACAGCGGATATTCTGCTTTCTTATATGTACATAACTTCAATGCACCCATTGTCTACCCTTCCTGTCTCAACTATTTTTTCTGTATTTTCGGTCGTACAAGGATCGTTTTTCCTCCGGCTCAAATGTGACTGGAAACTCCCAGACTTTTCCGGAGCTTTCAAACAGTTCACCAAATCCGTCATCCTCCAGGCGCAATACAACCTTGCATCCATTTTCAGCCAGTGCCCGGATTCGAAAACGCAATGTTTTTTCCGGCCGATCCGGCAGATCCGTTAACGGAAATACACGGGTCTGTGCATGGTTCTGTCCGATTTCACCGATTGTCACAGACAGTTCCGGCGTTCCATCATACAGCAACACGTATTCCGGCATCGACGCAAACCAGTTTTTCCCGGCTTCCACCAGGCGGATTTCTATATTTTCTTCTCCGCACTGCACCTGCATTCGGATTTCTCCCTGCATTTTGTAATCGCAGTTATAGAAAAATCCCCAGAAAGAAGCATCTGTATATCGGTACCCTGCATAACAAGCCCCTTTTGTAAAGAGATTTTTTCCTAAAAATACTCGTTTGTTGCCGCCAAGCACCCGCAAGGATTCTTTCAGCCAATCCCCATCAAATCCATCTCCCACGAAATACACCGCAGAAATCATATGACTGGCAAATGCCTCCCGGATGATGTTAGCGAAAAATTCATCTTTCACACTTGCATCCTGATGCACATATGCCGGAACATTCCACATTTTTTTCTCTGCGGTCACTATCTGGATCTTCGCGCCATGCCTCCGGTGCAGCAGATAAAAGGTAACGTGCTCTGATGAAAAGTCAAACAATGCCACATCATGCTGCCATAAAAGTGCTTCCTGATGATAGGTGTGTCCAAAAAAACTTTCTCCATGATCCATCAGAAAAAACTGTTCTCCGAAAAGTCCCAGTTCCTTGCGCATCCACTGAAAAACTGTCACCACCTGTTTTGTAATCTCCGGAACTGTAATACATACACACAACTCCTGTGCGTCAAAACGATACCTGTCTTTTAACTGAATGAGCCGCTGGACAAACTGACGAAGCAGTCCCTGATAAAACTTCGATTCACTCTCTGTTTCATCCAGTGCCCGCTGATACAGATGATCAAAAAAATCACCCTGAGGGTTCTCCTTTCGCCGCAATGCTTCTTCCCCATAAAAAATATGTCCGGAATCTGCCAGATACATGGCCACCGGAATGCCATACCGCTCTTTTGAAGCTCCGGTCATTATAGTTTCCGGTTCTTCCATTCCCCTGCCAAACAGACTTACCATAGCCTGTTCATCGGTAAGATCAATTCCCATATATAATATTTTCTTCTGTTCCACCAGTCATTTACTCCTCTATTGCCTGAAACAGTACATCTGTCAAATCTGTTAATTCTGCATATTGATAAGCATCCTGTGTATTCCCTGCTGCCGACAGATGTACCAGTTTTCCGTACCTGGTATCTCTCCAGCGTTCCGTCTCTGATGCTGCAAGTGTTCCCTGTACTACACAGCTGCCATCTTTTGCCCGGATCACATACTGCTCCGGACAGGAACGGATTTCCCGACAGGTATAGCTGTAAATTCCCGGGAGTACTTCTTTCATATCCCCGGTTTTATCCGGCTGTCCCGGTTTCTTTCTGTAAATACGCAGATATTTTCCGGGAACCGCCACACAGGTCACCGTATCACATCCAAAGAGCAGATACTTCCGCTGCAGTTTTTCCGGCAGCATTGCATAGAATGCAAAAGATTTCTGCTCTAATACAAAACCTTTCAGAATCCTTTCTGCAATCTCCCACGCTTCCTTTGTCTGATTCTGACCACTGCATACACAAAATTTCAAAAACGCTGCTCCGCAAAATTTCTGCCGAACCGGTTCTTTTGTAAAGATCTGACACAGATGTACACTAACTGCCTGCGGCAGCGGTTCTTTTCCTATCATATACTGCCAGGAAAACCATGTCTCATATGCACGTAAAAGTAGTTCTTCCGTCTCACATTCTGCCAGATTCTGATAAACTGTTTCATGCTCCGGAAGAAAAGTTCCGGTAAACAGCATATACAACATAAGTTTTTCTTCATAAGGCTGCACGTCCATTCCAAGATCTCTGGCCTTTCGAATCCGCTTTGCCATCACAGACAACGGTGCGGCAAACAGCTCCAGCTGTTCTTTTAAGGATTGACTGTCTGTTACCGGTTCTGAAGATAATTTCTGCTCCGGTTTCTCATCTTTCTGATAAATGTGTGTGCCGGACAGCATTTTTTTCAAATGGAACTGATCACGCGCCGTATATAACCTTCCGCCGACACTCTCATACAGAACTACAAAAGGCTTTTTCTCCAGGTAAATATAAGTCCCCTGATCAAACACAGGCACCCGCTGGATATCTTTCTTTCCTGCCTGCAAAACATGAAGATTTGGCATCACATCGTTCATGACACGGATACGATAGCAACACTCCGCTTGTTTCTTCCAGCTGTCCCATTCCGCTTTTGTGCAGTGACGCCGCACTTCTTCATAGATCACTGCCAGATCTTCGTTCATTTCTCCTGCCAGCAGTTCCTGTTTTGCAAAATTACGGATCAAAACCAGATAAGCATCCCAACTTTTTCCAAGCCGATTCCTGTTTTTCACCATGTGTGCATACAGCATGGCTTTCCGTTTTACCGGAAGGGAGCTGTTTCTGGAAAAATAATGTAAAACCTCATTGGGCAGCATACCGTTTGCCTTGTTCCAGGAAAGAATGTATGCCTCATACAATCCGGCAATTTTCAGATGTTGTGCAATTCCTTTCTGAAACCATGAAAAATACACATCTCCATACTGGTTGCATTTAATCAAATATCCGCAGATGGTTCTTACCGCTTGCTCTTCCGGAGCCATCCGATATCCCCGGCATAAAAGCTGGAAAAAAAGCGGTTCAAACTGCTTCTGACCTGGTGCCATTGCAAAAATGCGCTGTACAAGTCCACTTGTAAGCCGCCCCTGTTTCATCATCCATACAAGTACACGACGTTCAAAAATATCAAACTGCCGCAGCAGTTCCGGGTGATTACACAGAAGCTTTGCTGTCTCTTCATAAAATACCGGACTGCTGCTTCCGGAAATCATATATTTACGCAACCACTGATATTTCCGCTCCGGATTACGCACCAATGCTTCATCTGTCCGAAGTAAAATCCATATTAGCACCGGATGATTGGGATATTTCAGATAAATCTCACGGATCCGCTTCGTCACATTCCGGATATAGGATGGCGTCTCCCCTATGGTTGTCAGATACAGATAAAATGCACTCAGCGGCGTACGCTGGCTCGTGATCGTTCTTGCCATGTTACGTGAAAGCCGGTCTGCTTCTTCCTTTTCCCCACAAAGTAAGCGGACATAGATTCGATACAGCAACGTCCACTCATTATCCGGATGAATGTGTTCAGCTTCTGTAAATAACAGTTCCATCTCCGTTTTCCATTCTGCTGCCGTCAATTTTTCCCGGCAGAACTCCAGATAATTCTGTTCCATCTGCGCACGTAGTCTTGTACTTTTCCACTCAGCAGATTTTTCCGGATGCTGTACAGGCAAAGTAACCTCAATATGCACCGTCTCTGTCTGAAAGGCCGTTTTCAGTGTGATCTGGCCATAGTTTTTTCCTGCATGGAGCTTACCGGGAATAATCTGATAAGCAAGTTCCGCATGTTTTCCGATAAAATCATACATTCCGATCTGATGTTTTTCTAATCGGATAAATGATGCATCACAGGAAGCTTCCAGATTAATGGCTCCCCACTCCTGTTTCTCAATATCCAGAAAATCGGTCTGTATCTTATGACTTGCCTTATAAATCCGCTCCGGTCGTGCAATACGGATACTGTTTCGTTTCTTTTTGCCGCATCCTACCAGAAACTCTTCCATCTCATGAGTTCCTCTGCCGTGCTGAGTCAGTCCACGATACAGCAGTTGCAGATAACCATTGTCATGCTGCAATACATTCACAAAATAAGGGGACTTGAAAACAAGCAGTGCCTCCTCCCAGTTCAGCTTGCACAGATTTGTAAAATCATTTAACGTCTTAATTGTTCCAATAGAAGATGACAGATAATGTCTGGTGATATCGGCCCTGAATGGCAGCAAATACTCCCCCACATTACTTGTGATCACAAAAACTCCCTGATCAGACATCCCCTCAAACATAGCATCCGCATGATACTGAAACCGAATCTGGATTTCGGTTCCGTGAAATTCTCTTGTCTCACATATCACATGGGGATTTTCGCAGGTTACTATTCCGCGCACTTCCTGTGCACTGCTGCTGTGAAACAGAAACGTTCCCTCAAACACTTCGTTTTCAACCGCTGAAAATCTCAGATCCATATCTGGCAGCAGCAGACATGTTTCTTCATAATTAAATTTTTCCTGTATGATTTCCTGCAATTTTCTCTTCATTTATATAACCTGCTTCCCGGGATTTTGTTTTTTTGTTTGCTTTTTTTCCCGTTTTCTCTATAATAGTAAAGTATAAATCATTTTGAATTTTCTTGCAATGTCAGGAAAATAAGAAAATATGCTTTCTATAGTTAAGTAGTTAAGTGGACGTTCACAGTCCGCTGTACGACAGGAGTTTTTTCTATTACCGGGAGAAAAAGATATGTTTGAATCATATAAAAATGTACTAAAAAGAGGTGGTTCCCATCTGGTGACATCACTGCGGGCAATCATTTTTGCCGTTTTAACTGGGATTGTACTGGGATTTGTAGGTACTGCCTTTTACTATGGTATGCAGACCGTCACTGCCATGCGGCTGGATCATCCGTGGCTGATCCTTTTTCTGCCGCTGGCCGGTGTTCTGATTGTCTGGCTCTACCATCTGCTGCACGATGAAAAAGATACCGGAACGAATCTGGTATTATCAGCCATTCATTCCAATGAAAACATCCCCCTGCGCATGGCACCACTGATTTTCATCGCCACTCTGCTGACCCATCTCTTCGGTGGTTCTGCCGGACGCGAAGGCGCTGCCCTGCAGCTTGGAGGCAGCATTGGAAATTCACTTGGAAAACTATTTCATTTTGACGAAAAAGACCAACATATCATGATCATGTGTGGGATGAGTGCTGCATTCTCCGCACTGTTTGGTACACCACTGGCAGCGGCGATTTTTTCTATGGAAGTAGTCAGTGTCGGTATCATGCACTATTCCGCACTGGTTCCCTGTGTGATCGCATCCCTGACGGCTCATGGCATCGCATCTGCCTGCGGTATTGCACCGGAAATCTTTCCAATTGCATCCATCCCGGCTTTCACACCAAAAAACGCCTTGATCATCGGGATTTTTGCTGTATTGTGTGCCTTGGTCAGCATCCTGTTCTGCACGACACTTCACAATGCGGAACGCTTGTACAAACGCTTTTTTAAAAATCCGTATGTACGTGCACTGGCAGGTGGTCTCATTGTAATTGGTCTGACCATGCTGGCAGGAAATCAGACATATAATGGAACCGGCATGAATATCATCACCGGATGTTTGGAAGGAAAAACTGTCTTTCCACTGGCTTTCCTGTTAAAAATGATTTTTACTGCGGCAACCCTGGGAGCCGGATATAAAGGCGGTGAAATCGTGCCAACCCTTTTCATCGGCTCCACATTCGGAACTTTTTTTGCCTCCGCTTTCGGATGTTCCATCCCACTGTGTGCTGCCGTCGGCATGGGAGCCGTGTTCTGCGGAGTCACTAACAGTCCGATCACCTCTCTCATGATCTGTTTCGAACTGTTTGGTTTTGATGGAATGCCGTATTTTCTTATTGCCATTGCCTTAAGCTATATGCTTTCCGGATATTACGGACTGTACAGCAGTCAGAAGATCATTTATTCCAAATACAAAACAGAATATATCAACCGGAAGACACATTAATGACTCGTATCTAGCAGCAGGAATACCCAGGCATTCTTGAACTTTGGCTGTTTACAAATTCAGCAAGGAAAACTGCTCCCCAGCATACTGTCGCAGACGAATGAGCAACCGTTTATGTTCTTCCTTCTCCAGATGTGGATCTTCTTTCATCAGAACAGATACTTCATAGGATGCCTTACTCAGCACATCCGCATCCTGAAAGACATCTGCAAGCCGGAATTGATAATCCCCACTCTGACGGATTCCGAAAAAATCTCCGGGGCCGCGCAGTTTCAGATCTTCTCCTGCGATATAAAATCCGTCATTAGACTTATTTAAAATCTCCAGACGTTCATTCTTTGTCTGTTCTTCTTTGCCCTGCATCAGAATGCAATAAGACTGTGCATCGCCACGGCCAACACGGCCACGCAGCTGATGCAGCTGTGCAAGTCCGAAACGTTCGGCGTTTTCAATCATCATAACTGTGGCATTCGGTACATCTACACCGACTTCCACAACTGTTGTTGATACAAGAATCTGGATCTGATCAGCCTGAAATGCCTGCATCACAGCATTTTTCTCATCCGGTTTCATTTTTCCATGAAGTATACCAACCTGAATATCCGACGGAAAAATCTGCTGAAGCTGAAGTGCATAATCCAGAACATTTTCACCTTCTGCCAGTTCACTTTCTTCCACCAGTGGACAGATGATGTACACCTGATGTCCTGCACGGATTTCTTTTTCCATAAATTTGTACGCCGTCTTACGGTACGTTGTATTTACCACACAATTTTTGATGGGCAGACGCTTCGCCGGCACTTCATCAATTACTGAAATATCCAGATCTCCGTATAATATGATAGCCAATGTTCTCGGAATTGGTGTTGCACTCATAACCAGGATATGCGGATGCGAACCTTTCAACGAAAAGGTTTCCCGCTGCTTTACGCCAAAACGATGCTGTTCATCGGTAATGACCAGCGCCAGATTACGATATTGTACCTTTTCCTGAATAAGTGCATGAGTTCCCACTACCAGAGCCGGCTGATCCGATTCCAGTATTGCGTAGGCTGCCCGACGTTTTTTTACTCCCATGGATCCGGTCAGCAAAACTACCGGGATTTCGATGCCATTGGCTTCCAAAAAATGTGTCAGTTTTTCATAATGCTGCTGCGCCAGCACCTCCGTAGGCGCCATGAGTGCCGCCTGATAACCATTATGTGCCACTTCCAGCATTGCCAGAAAAGCCACAATTGTCTTACCAGACCCAACATCTCCCTGTACCAGCCTCTGCATAATGCAGGCTTCCCGCAGATCAGAACGAATCTGTGCCACTGCCCGCTTCTGAGCACTTGTCAGTTCATAAGGAAGATGATTCATCAAATCTTCCACAAAAGAATCTTCTGCAAAAGTAAATTCATTTTTTAGTCTCTGTGTATTCTCCTTTGACAACTGCATGCTGAGCAGAAAAAAGAAAAACTCATCAAACACAAAACGGTTTCTTGCAATGATACAGTTCTCCTCACTTTCCGGAAAATGCATATTTTTTAAAGCAAAATTATATTCACTCAAATGATTACGGACACGGATGTCCTCAGGCAGATACTCCATCTCCAACGGAATCTCCGCCATGGCTGCATGCATTGTCTTTACGATCAGATTATTAGTAATACCCTTGGTCAGACTGTAATGAGGCTGCAACGTCTTTTGTAATGCCTCATATTGCCCCAGGCTAAAGATCTGTGGTTGTTCCATTACAAGCCGCCCCTCTTTCCGGCTTACTTTTCCATAAAAAACATACCAGCCTCCGGGGCGGATCAGGGAACGGATATAAGGACTGCGAAACCAGATCAGACGCAGTGCCTTCGTTTCTCCTTTTACATCCAGCAGTGCCACCTGCTGACGGGAATGGGTATTTACGGTGGGAGACTTTTTCACGCAGACATAAAGTGCATTTTTTCTGTCTTCTAATAACTGTTCTACCTCACACAAGGCTGGATATTTTTCATAATCACGGGGAAAATATAGGAGTATATCACCGACGGTGTATACTCCTAACTGTTGAAATAACTGTTCTGTTTTTACCCCGATCCCTTTTATTTCACGAATAGGGGAGTTTAAGTTCATACTGTCTCCTTACTCCACAGAAATGACATAGTAATAAATCGGCTGACCGCCAAACTGTACTTCTACTTCACATTCCGGATAGGTTTCTTCAAAATATTTCTGTAATGCATTGACTGCTTCCGGAAGCACTTCTTCTCCATAATAAATACAGATAAAGGAAGATTCCTCATCAATCATCTGCGCTACCATATCTTTTGTAACATCTTCACGATCTGCACCTACAGAAAGAATAGAGGAATCACCGATTCCCATGTAGTCGCCCTCTTTGATTTCCTTGTCGTCAATCACAGTATCACGCACTGCATAAGTAACCTGTCCGGTTTTTACTGCTGCAATCGCTTCCAGCATATTTTCCCGGTTCTCCTCAGGAGATTGCTCCGGAATAAAGTTGATCATGGCAGAAATACCCTGAGGAATCGTTTTGGTCGGAATAACAATGATATCTTTGTCCTCCAACAGCATTGCTGCCTGATTTGCTGCCAGAATAATATTTTTATTATTCGGGAAAATAAAGATATGATCTGCATTGACATGTTCAATCGCATTTAACATATCCTCGGTACTCGGATTCATAGTCTGTCCACCTTCGATCAGATAATCCACACCAAGTCCGTTAAATACTTCGTTGACTCCTTCTCCGATGGAAACAGCAATAAATCCCATATCCTTCTTCGGACCTACAGCTGCTTTTGCTTTTCCTTCCGCTTCTTTTTCCTGTTCTTTTGCGAGTTTCTCTGCGTCTTTGATCAGTTTTTCCTGATGCTCTTCACGCATATTGTCAATCTTAATGCGGCTTAAAGATCCAAAAGTCAGTGCTTTCTGTAATACCAGTCCCGGATCGTTGGTATGTACATGAGTCTTGACAATTTCCTCATCAGCTACCAGTACGATAGAATCACCCATAGACTGCAAGAACGCACGGTACTCGTCCTCTTGCGCTTCTGTCAGCGTTTTATTTAATACAATGATAAATTCCGTGCAGTAACCGAATTTAATCTCAGCCTCTGTCTGTGCAGAAATTTTTACAACACCGGAAGATGCAGGAGCAGCTTCAATTGTATAATCAATCTCTTTTCCAAGGAATGCATCCTGCGCACCTTTCAGAACTTCTACCAGTCCCTGTCCACCAGAATCCACTACACCGGCCTGTTTTAATACCGGAAGCATCTCCGGCGTCAATGCGAGTACACGCTCTGCTTCAGCAATGATAGCAGCAATATACTGCTCCATGTTATAGCTGTCGTCACAGGAAAGTTCCAGTGCCTTCTCAGCAGCGCCTTTGGCAACCGTAAGAATTGTTCCTTCCTTTGGTTTCATAACTGCCTTGTATGCAGTTTCACATGCTTTCTGGAAAGACTCACAAAGAACAATCTTATCAATCTGATCATAATGCTTGATCGTCTTTGTAAACCCACGGAGCAGCTGGGAAAGAATAACACCTGAGTTTCCTCTTGCCCCGCGCAGTGATCCGGAAGAAATTGCTTTTGCAAGATCTTTCATCACCGGTTTCTCCACAGCAGCAACTTCTTTTGCTGCAGAAATAATTGTCATACTCATGTTTGTACCAGTATCACCATCCGGAACCGGAAACACGTTCAGCTCGTTGATCCACTCTTTCTTTGCTTCCAGATTCTTCGCTCCCGCTAAAAACATTTTTGACAGAAGTGCTGCATCTATTGTCTGTATATCCACACTCAATTCCTCCTTAATCAATGACTCTGACACCTTCTACAAAGATATTGATCTTCTCAATCTTCATGCCGGTGAATTCTTCCACTTTATATTTTACAGTGGAAATCAGATTATCTGATACGGTGGAAATACTTACACCGTATGATACGATCACATGGAAATCTAATGTGATCCGGTTATTCTCTTCGATTTTTACTGAGATACCATGATGAAGATAATCCTTTTTTAATAATTTTACAAGACCATCTTTCATATTGACAGCTGCCATTCCTACGATACCAAAACATTCTACGGCCACAGAACCGGCATAGGTTGCGACCACTTCCGAATCTATACTAACCGTTCCAAGAGAATTTTCAAACTGACCTCTCATACTTGCTCCTCCACACTTTTTATTTTCAGGCATATGCTTCATACTGTATATAAAGGCCGATACTCCTTCTTTCATACACGCATTCCTGCCCATATTTTCATATATGACTTATTATACCCATTTTTTCACAAAAAAGGAATAGTGAAATCAAAAATATATCAAGTTTTCGGAATTTTTTTGATTTTTTTCAAAATAATTGTTGCATTATTGTGATTCATCTGATAGAATACATTTGTTGTGAGTTCGCAGAACATACGAGCTTAGTAAACACAAGGAGGTGCAATCATGGCAAAGTGCAGTGTTTGTGGAAAAGGCGCTCATTTCGGAAACAATGTGAGTCATTCTCATAGAAGATCTAATAGAATGTGGAAATCAAACATCAAGAAAGTTAAATGTAATGTTAATGGTACTCCAAAATCATTATACGTTTGTGCTTCTTGTCTGAGATCCAACAAAGTTGAAAGAGCATAAGAAAAACATTGAGATGGCTGGCAGATATCTGCCAGCTATTTTTATTTGATAGGAAATTACGTTGAATTTCCTATCAAATAAAAGCACTTCGTGCAAACAATACGCACTCGCACGAGAAGAAATGATTGCTTCGCAAGCGTGCTCGGCGCGGACAAGAAAGATGTGCTGTTGATGATTTTGTCTGCGAGAGTGTGTGATAGCACACTTTCTTGTTTGATAGAAAATATCCCTGCTGTGAGAGGTATCTTACATCTGATACAACGTGTATCCCAGCAACAGGAATCCGCCGGAAATCAATATCCCAACAAAATCATTTGGCATAAACAGCATCACGATCATACCGATACCAATCCAAAACAGGATAAATCCAGCCAGTTGTTTTGATGTTCTGTTACACATAAAAAATCCCCTGCTCTATCCTACGATACTGCGGGGGATTTTATGATTCAACAAATTATTTTCTTCCCGATTACTTATATCTCTTCAAAAATTCTGTCCGGATTTAGTCTTCCTCCATATCCAGCATATCTTTCATTTCTTCTGCAGCTTCCTTTTTTGCCTCTTTTCTGGCAGCGGCCTCTTCCGGATTCTTCTTTTCATCCATTTTTTTCACAAATTTATCTACAAAATCCGGAATCATATCCAGAAGCTTTGAAATACCATCCTGATTTTTCACACTGACCAGACGGGTACTTCCATTCTGGATCACCAGAACGGAGCTCGGTGACATCTTGCCCCCGATACCACCACCGCTGTTTTTCTTTTTTTCTCCGCAGAATGCACCGGCACCCATACCAAAAGACACATCCACCAACGGAAGAATGATGGTTTCTCCGACCTGGATCGGCTCACCGACGACTGTTTTGGAAGAAACAAAGCCGTCCATTCCTTTCATCAGAGATTCTACGGTTGTCTGAAATGTATTTTTATTCTCTGCCATTTTCCAATACCTCCTGTTATTTGTTTTCTCTTATCATGTGGATCACACCACGGAGCTTCTTGTCCAGTAACAATCTGACAAGCAATACCACCAGATGAATACAGCATATATGCCCTCGTGTGTATAACTGTCCTTTTATATAATTTTCGTCTGCTTCAAAATCCGGTTTGATCTGCAGCTCTGTCTGATACAAAAACGGTATCATCGCAATTCCACCCAGTACCTGTCCGGTATTTGCCGGATCAGATAAGCCAAACTGAAGATGCCCCTGCAATACCCTGGGCCGGATATGCAGCAAAAATGTTTTTAACTTTGTCCAGACAGCCGGAATCAGTTCCTGTTCCCGCAAAAAGCGAAAAACTGCTATGCCATTATTTATTTTTTCTTTCGCGGAACCGGTCTTTTCCTGAACAGATTTCAATTTGTTCAATACAGACTTTTTTTCTTCTGCACCATTCCCGGCTTTTGACTTTGATTTAAGAATATCTGGTTCTTCTGAAGCATTTTTTTCATTCACTTCAGATGTATGTTTTTCAGCATTTACATCTGTTCCCGCCATCCCAGGTTCTGCTTCCGCTGTTTTCCCTTTTGAATCCTGCTCATTTTCTATTGCATCAGAAAGCTCTTCTGCTTCCTGCTGTCTTCGAAACTCTTCCCGCTGCTTTGCACGTTTTTCCTGTTCTGATACCTGCTGTACTTCTTTTTTCCACTTCTTACGCTGCTCTTTCCTGCTTTTGCGCATTTCCTTCTTTTGCTTCTTTTCCTGCTTTTTCCGGGCTTTTACTTCCTTTTTTGCTTTTCTGACAGCCACCGCCTCAGGATCGGTCAAATCAATCACAAACCACAGGATTTTCAGCACAGCATGTGCTTTTTCTTTCCAGCGGAATTCAAACCGGATCAGCCAGCCTAACCAACGGGCACGGACAGTATAATCCATCTCATCAATATCTGCATCCACCTTATAACAAACCGGCACAAACAGGATCATAGCCAGGATTCCGATTATAACGCAGAGCACGATGCCGATTATCTTTAATATTAACATAAAAATCATCATGGCTGCGTCACCCCGCTCTCCGGCATAGATCCTCGACCAATCTGCAGATACGATGGAATGTCAAAATTTCCCTGTTCCCGGTAAACTTCATCAATGATCTTCCGGATCAGTTCCAATGCGGCTCCCCTGCTGCTGCCGATTCCCACAATACACAGCGACTCCTTAGGATAGTGACTCTGCTGCAGCAGGACACTTGGAATCACTTCCAGCAGAGTGCTCCCGCATTCCGGTAAATGAATGAGATACACACCTTTATGCGGCATCCCTTTTTCGATCTTATATTTCAAGCGACTGATATGATGCACTTTCTTATCTGCATACAAATAGTTATACCAATACATCCAAATGTTACCTCAATGTTATTTTAGACTGATATTTTTGCTTATATGCAAACAGAATTAACAAAACCATCTGGAAAAGATTGTTTTGCTAATTCTGTTTTTCCCGGATTCTAAAAATACTTTTTTGTTCCCCACAGATTGCTCCGTTTCAAATCAAGGTACTCATTATAAGCTTTTTCCAGAATCTGTTTCTCATTTGCAAATTTCAGCAGATGATAAGCTTCATGATATTTATAGTATCCGGAATCCACAAAATATTCTTCGCGTTGCGGTTTACTATAATAACTGTCTGCCATCATCAGATACCAATGCACCTGTTTTTCCACTGTATCCTCAGGAACAGTAAATGTATACTGGCTCTTTCCCACATATTTGATAATGGAGGCATCTACGCCAGTCTCCTCTCTGACTTCTCTTGCAGCAGTATCCTTATACTCCTCGCCGGCTTCTACCGTTCCTTTCGGCAAAACCCATCCTTCATATTTGTTACGATAATTTTTATACAATAACAGAATCTTTCCACGGAATATAACCACACCGCCACAACTGGTTGCTTCTATCATTGCAAGCCCTCCCGATGCGGTCTCAAATCTGTTTTTAAGTATACGCTATTTGAGGTTAACTTGCAATACCTTCCCATTGCTTTATTTGTTAAAATATACGTCAAATATCTGTTTTGTCACAGGCACGGCTGACTGGCTTCCGGAACCGCCATCTTCTACGACCACTGCGATCGCAATGTCTTTGTACCCTTCCTTGCTTCCATATCCGACGAACCATCCGTGACTATCGCCAGCACTGTTATACTCGGCCGAACCGGTTTTTCCATAAGCAGTATAACTCTGACCATTCAATTTTTTTCCGGTTCCGTTTTCCACCACGCCGCGCATATAATCCTGCAACAGTGCCGCATCGGAAGCAGACAGAAGTTCCCCGTATTCTTTCTCTTTATAATTCTTGACATGTACACCACCGTCATTTTCCACATGATCCACCACATACGGTTCCATGGCAACACCCTGATTGGCGATAGCTCCTGCCACAAAGACCATATGAAGCGGAGACACCAGCGTATCACCCTGACCGATCGCAGTCTGCATAATCTTGCCTTTGTCCGCATCTGCTGTCAGTGTAAAGCTGCTCTTGCTGCCAGCCAGACTGCCCGGCAGCTTCTTATTAAACAGCATATCCTCACAGAGATTACGAAAACCGGAAATATCCAACGACAAACCGATATTTGAAAAAGAAGTATTACAGGAATTCGCGAAGGAATCCTTCAGCGTTTCCTTTCCATGAACCGCTTTATGATAACAATGGATCTCATTGCCATCCACATTCAGTTCACCTTCACAGTCAAAACTATAATCCTGATAGTTTGAATTTTCATGCACATATTCCAGTGTAGTAAAAATCTTAAAGGTTGATCCCGGCGGATATAATCCGGATGTGACACGGTTTAACAGCACACTGCTGTTTTCATCTGAGACAATATCGTCCCACCGTTGTGCCAGCGTATTCGGATCAAAATCCGGTTTTGACACCAGTGCCAGAATCTTGCCTGTCTTTACTTCCATGACAACCACCGCTCCGTCCCGGTCTCCCAATGCCTTGTACGCCGTCTCCTGGACATCATAATCCAGCGTTGTGACCAGCGTATCTCCGATATTCTTCTTGTTTTTCAGATCATTGATAATCTGTGTCAGGAAAAAAGAATGAGAACGCAGCAGATTAAAATTATACTGGGACTCCAGTCCTCCTTTTCCGTTGTTTGTATATCCCACCACATGGGCAAACATCCTGCCGTAAGGATATTCCCGGGTCTCGCTTCCATCATCGCTGACCGTTGTCTTTGCAAGTACTGTTCCATCCGCAGTAGTGATATCTCCACGGATTACATGCTCCGCATACAGATCCAGACGGGAATTATAGGAACTATTGATCACACTTTCGCTTTTCACCATTTGGAAATAAATAAAATAGCTGATCATTCCGATAAAAATTGCCAAAAATAAATAGGTAATGATCAAAAATTCCAGATTTCTACCAGATTTCTTCGATCTCCTCATTGAACTGCGAGGACGTTCCGTTTCTTTCTGATCCAGATTCATGACCTCTATACCCTGTCTGACCTGATTTGTTCTTCGGCTTCCGGCTGCTATTTTTCTTCGTCCGGTCGTTCTTTTTCTGTTTTCGTCCTCGATTTTTCTGCTCATTCAATTCTCCTTCTTCGTCCTGCCGCATAATATACAGTCCCTGAATAATGGCAAACATGACAATAGTACACAAAATGGAACTTCCACCGTAGCTGACCAACGGAAGTGTTAGTCCTGTGGACGGAATAAATTTGATAACACCACCCACATTCAGAAAGACCTGCACACCATACACGCAGCCAAGCCCCAGTGCGATCAGCTTATAAAACTGATCTTTGATCTGCATGGCGATATTTAAAAACATGAGGAAACAACTGAAACATACCAGCACAATGCACACGGCAAAAGCACCACCCATCTCCTCGGAAATGGATGCAAACACAAAATCAGATGCCCCGAGCGGAATCTTATCCGGCATACCCTGATACAGCCCAAGGCCGAACCATCCACCCGTTCCAATGGCAAACAGCGCCTGTGCTACCTGCCATCCACCACCATGAATCGACGCAAATGGGTCTTTCCATGCTTCAATACGAACCCGCACATGAGAAAACAGTTTCGAACCGACCAGTGCCGCCAGACATCCCACGCCAAGACCGCCGAAAAAATACGATGGCTTCCTCGTTGCCACATACAACATGACCACATAAGTCAGGAAAAAAATCAATGCCGCACCAAGATCTGTGGACAATACAAGGATTCCCACATGAACTGCAGCTGCAATGGTCGTGATGCATACCTGTCGAAAATCCGTCGCCTCATACAGCATGCAGGCCACAAAGAATACAAAAATAATCTTTACAAATTCCGACGGCTGCAATGTCACACCTGCCACAGTAAAAGACAGATGTGCACCGCCGCTCATTTTTCCCATCACAAGCACAATCCCTAAAGCCGCAACACCTACGGCGCAGTAAAACCACGTAAATTTGCGCAAAAACTTTAATTTCCGCACCAGCATCGGAACAAATGCCGATACCACTGCTGCTGCAACGGCAATTTCAAACTGCCGCACCGCATTGTCAAAATTCAGTCTTGTCAGAATAATAAATCCGATCAGCATCAGCATGCACATGTGATTTATAACAAGCCGTGCCGCTTTTTTATAGATAATCCGGTAGATTAGGAACAAAAACAGCACAAACAGCACCTGCGCGCCATAAAAAATCAATACTTTCAGTTCCTTCGTCACCGCAAACAATACCATAAAAGCATCCAGATGAATGAGAAACATGCAGGTCGTCTGCGTCCTGTACATCCGTTTCTGCCGTTCCTCATTTCTGACTGCCAATACCACATAACTGTACCAGGTATAGATTGCAAAAAGAATGATCATCACATATTTGGATAATTCTGTGATCAAATGTATCATATCTTCTCCTTTTTTTCTAATCAACACCACGACGGAAGTGTCCGTTTGTAAAAGTTCCTTCCTTTGGCGGAAGAATTTCTTTTCCGTTTACGAACGCATCCGTATATTGCTGTAATATATATTGTAGCTCCTGCTCAGTTTCATTCCGGAACACAATCCGGTAAGAGCCGAAAGCTAAACCGCGAATTTCCCGCGCCTGGTGGAGCAGGCTGGTCGGTTGGCTGTTATAGATCACATTGTAGCAATGTGTGCAGTTTCTTGACACTTCGAATTGTTTCTGATAACGATCGTTCAAATACAGATGCTCCGGCTGCGATTTACTGCCATTCTTCCTTTCTTTTATGCAGGATGCATAATTTTTATAAACACACTGGGCAGAAACCATCAGCGGTGCATAACCATACAGCATCAGCTCTGCCTGGCTGTTCTCCATATGTGTCAGTTCCTTGTGGTTTAATTCCATGGAAGCCGTATATCCGACGAATCCTTCTGCCAGAAAATCTGCTGACGCTTCCCTGGAAAAAACATACAGTCCGGCATCCAATGCCAATTTTTCCACTGGAATACCAAGTGTATCTTTTGCAAATCCAATGCCATCATAGCTGCGCACCCAGATCCGGTCAAACTGTTTCCAATCCATTCCTTTTTCCAGAAGCTGTTCAGAAGTTTCCCGCAGCACATAAGGTAATGCATAGGCTGTCTGCTTTCCCGCCTGATGAATCTGTTCTGCAAGTTTTGCAGCATTTCCACATCCATCTAACGTGACCATTGCCACATACGGATGCTTCAGCAACATTGAAAGCTGTTTTTCTGTTGAAATCCATACATTCAAAAATGGCTGACGACTCTTTTTCAAAGAAGCTGGTTCTTCTGTTTGATATGGATTTTGCTTCTGTTCACCTACAGACGGTCTGCGACTTACAGACAACATCTGCTCCTGCAGTTGTTCCAATGCGCTGCGACGCAGCTCATTTAACTGTCCCACCGGAACGAACAGCCCGTCTTCCAGATCAATATTTATGTCTGTCACCACAAATGGTGTATCTCCGGTCTTGCGTAGGCGCTTTTCCAGTTCTTCTCTGGATAACGGACGATTCTGTGCCTGTCCCGGGCAGGCGCCAGTCGCCATGCCCCACATCAGGCTTTCTGTTTTTACCGGTGCTCCGTTCCCCTGCATTGTCTCCTGCTCACAGACAGCAGCAGACAATTCCATTGGTTTTTCTGCATGCACGACAGCACGCATAACAATCGGCAGTTTTCGTTCCTCTGCCGCTTCATAAGCTGTTTTTGCATCATTGCTGCTGTGAGAAGAATCCGTCAATGTCATCATGGAACGTCCGTTTCGCATTTCATAATAACCTTTTGTAAATCCATTTCGGTTTCCAAGACAGAGCAGACGCTCCATATCAGCTGCTTCTACTTTATAATCCTCCGGTGATTCTTCATACAAATCCAGATATTTTCGATAAATAGAAGTCACTCCGGCTGCATACTCCAGTTTTTTCATTCTTCCTTCAATTTTGAAAGAATAAATACCGGATTCACACAGCTCCGGTAACAGTTCAATCGTACACAGGTCTTTTGGGCTCAACGGATATTTTTCTTTTTTATGAAGTACATTTCCTCTGTCATCCGTCACCTGATACGCAAGACGACAGGGTTGTGCACATCGTCCACGATTACCGCTGCGTCCACCCAGCATACTGCTCATCAGACACTGTCCGGAATAACAATAGCACAATGCCCCGTGAATAAAGCTTTCAATCTCCACACCCGTTTCATCATAAATACGCCGGATTTCCGCACTGGAAAGTTCTCTGGCTGTAACGATCCGCTCTGCGCCATGATCCATCAAGAATTTCGCTCCGGCTACATTTGCCACAGACATCTGAGTACTTGCATGTAATGCCAGACCGGGAAAATTTCTGTAAATAAACTGAAATACACCATAATCCTGCACGATTACAGCATCCAGACCATATTCGTACAACGGTTTCAGATAAGTAAATAGTTCCGTCTCAATTTCTTTGTTTTTTAACAATGTGTTTACAGTAAGAAAGATTTTTTTTCCACGTAAATGTGCAAAATCCAAAGCCTCCCGGATATCACTCTGTGTAAAATTCTTTGCAAATGCCCGTGCACCAAACTTATCGCCTCCGAGATACACTGCATCTGCCCCTGCATTTATAACTGCCTTACAGATATCCAGAGACCCCGCCGGTGATAACAATTCATGTTTCATCACTTTTTATGTCCTTCCAGTTTTTCAAGTCTTACTTCTGTCTCTGCCAGTTCCTGTTTCAGTTCCGCCAGTTCTTTTTCCTTTTCCTGCAGCTCCTGTTCCAGCTGGTCAATCAGTTCCTGTGCCGTCACCAACTCATCTGCAATATTGATATGAATAAAGATTGGTTTCAGATCAGCCGGAAGGCAACGATATTCGTCCGCATCTTCCATCTGCCGCATTACCCGGTTCACACAGGATGCAATTCGCTGAATATGGGTTTCATCGTCATATCCTCCCATAGTCAGCACTTTTCCGCCAATCACAACCTGCACCATTGATTTCTTTGTCATTTCCATTCCCTTCTTTTTGCTTCGATTCGGCATTTTACTGTTTAAAGTGTTCGATGGCAAGAGCGGTCGCCACCCTCCCCTTCGGTGTCCGGTTCAAAAATCCATTTTTCACCAGATACGGTTCGTACACATCCTCAATCGTTCCGGAATCTTCGCCTACAGCTGCTGCCAACGTCTCCAGTCCCACAGGACCGCCCCCAAACTTCTGAATGATCGTCATCAGAATGAGCCGGTCATTTTTATCCAATCCACAGCGATCCACTTCCAGAAGATCTAATGCAAAAGAAGCTACTTCCTTCGTAATCACACCATCATATTTTACCTGTGCAAAATCCCGGACGCGTTTCAGCAGACGGTTTGCCAGACGTGGGGTACCACGGGATCGTTTTGCCAGTTCCGCAGCACCTTCCGGCTCTATCTCCACCTCAAGTTTTTTTGCAGACTGTACAATAATGGTCTGCAATTCCTCCGGAGTATAAAATTCCAGATGCTGGATCACTCCAAAGCGATCCCGCAGCGGTGCAGATAAAAGTCCTGCCCTGGTAGTTGCTCCCACCAGCGTGAATTTTGGAAGATCCAACCGGATGGAACGGGCAGAAGCCCCCTTTCCAATCATAATATCAATGGCATAATCTTCCATCGCCGGGTACAATACCTCTTCTACCTGGCGGTTTAACCGGTGGATCTCATCCACAAATAATATATCATTTTCCTGCAGGTTACTTAAAATAGAAGCCATCTCTCCGGGCTTTGCGATTGCCGGTCCTGAGGTGATCTTCATATGTACACCCATCTCATTGGCAATAATCCCGGAAAGCGTTGTTTTACCAAGTCCCGGCGGACCGTAAAACAGCACATGATCCAACGGTTCCTGTCGTTGACATGCCGCCTCTATATATACACGCAACGTGCTTTTTATTTTTTCCTGTCCGACATATTCTTCCAGAGACATTGGGCGCAGACTGAATTCTGTCTGCATATCTTCTTCCTGAACCTGCGTCGAAATCACTCGTTTTTCCATGAATTTCCTCGTTTCAATCACTCTAGTCGTTTTTAACAGAATCCCTGCTTCAGGCAGAAATACGTTCTTCATATCAAACTGAAATACTATCTATAAAAATGCCATATTTTTCAGTGCTGCCTTCAGCACACGTTCCACATCACTGTCTTCTGTAATTTCAATGCCGGAAAGCACTTTTGAGGCTTCTGTAGCACTGTATCCCAGGGCAACCAGTGCATCTGCGGCTTCTTTTCGGATACGGTTATTATTGCCGGATACAGAATTGGCAGCTTCCGCTTGTTCAAATCCATTTTCAATAACTTCCTCCAGATCAATCTTATCCTTCAGCTCGATGATCAGCCGTTTTGCCGTCTTACTTCCAATACCAGGTGCCTTGGATATCGTCTTAACATCCTCTGCTACAATCGCATATCTCAAGTCATTAGCTGACAGCACTGACAGCACTGCAAGACCGCCCTTAGGGCCAATGCCGCTGACATTGATCAGCAATTTAAACATCTCCAGTTCATCTCTGCTTGGGAATCCGAACAGAGAAAAGGCATCTTCCTTTACATACAGATAAGTATAGATTTTAATCTCTTCCCCTCTGATCGGAAGTACGTCCAACATTCTGGCTGAAATTCGGATATTATACCCGATTCCATGATTTTCCACAACGATCTGGTCTTCGCTGATTTCTTCCAAAGTTCCTTTTATATATGAATACATCAAAAAACTCCATCTTAGAGGCGCTTTCTTTTTAAATCTGTTTTTTTATTTCTGATCAAGGTGTCAAAACACCCAAATCTTGATTACACAGATTGCTGAAATGCCTCTATATTAATTTTATTCGTTCTGTTATTTTGTCTGGGTGTCAAACTGGGCTTCTTCCCCGTCTTCCACTTCCACTACCACTTTGTTTGGCAGGCATACAATAGTTTCCCCATTCGATGAAATCGCATGTTGATTTACGCATAACTTATCCGGACAATCTGCCGAAATCATATCTGCTTTTCCGTTTTCAATTACAAGTGTATTTGTCACAGTACCTTCCGCATTTTTAATTTGAATCTTCTTTGCTTTCTCCCCTGTCGTATGCAGGTCATAAGTACCATACACCGTTCCATCCACAGTCACTTTTACCTGTGCGCCGGGTGTACTCTGCAGTTTCTGAAACACAAAGTACCCAATCACTGCTGCTGCAAAGATAATAAGCAATAATAAAATTTCTTTTTTACCGACTTTTTTGTCCATGGTTATGCCCTGCTTCCAATATAATAGAAACCTTTACATTCATCCAGACGGACCGGAATGATCTGGCCGATCAGCTCCCTGCTTCCAGGAAAATGAACGACACTATTGTTGCCGAGACGTCCGGTTAACAGACTGTCATCCTGGTGGTTGACGCTCTCCACCAGTACATCCTGTATCTGACCGGTCAATACCGCAGATTTTTCTGCCGCAATCTCCTGTACTTCTTTTAACAGACGGTCAAACCTTACTTTTACCACATCTTCCGGCACCTGATCTTCCATTTTTGCCGCCGGAGTACCGGTACGTTTGGAGTAAATAAAAGTAAATGCACTATCGTAACGTACTTTTCGTACTACATCCATGGTTTCCTCAAAATCTTCTTCTGTCTCACCCGGGAATCCCACAATGATATCTGTGGTCAGCGCAATATCCGGCATTGCAGCACGGATTTTCTCCACCAGCGTCAGATACTGTTCCTTATCATAATGACGATTCATGATTTTTAACAGACGGCTGCTGCCGGACTGTAACGGCAAGTGCAGATGTCTGCAGATTTTCTTTGATTTTGCCATAACAGCAATCAGTTCATCCGAGAGATCTTTCGGATGCGAAGTCATAAACCGGATCCGTTCCAGTCCCTCAATCTGTTCAATCTGCTCCAAAAGCTGTGCAAAAGTAATTGGTTGATCCAGATTCTTTCCATAAGAATTGACATTCTGTCCAAGCAGCATAACTTCCACAACACCATCCGCCACAAAGTTTTCAATTTCACGGATAATCTCCCGCGGCTCTCTGCTTCGCTCCCGGCCTCTTACATACGGCACGATGCAGTAGCTGCAGAAATTGTTGCAGCCAAACATGATGTTGACACCACTCTTAAAACGAAATTTACGCTCATTTGGCAGCTGTTCTACAATCTGATCGGTATTTTCCCACACATCCACAACCATCTTATTATTTTCAATGGACTGTACCAGCAATTCCGCAAACTTGAAAATATTGTGTGTACCAAAGATCAAATCTACGAAACGATAACTCTGTTTGATTTTTGCAACAACTTTCTCCTCCTGCATCATACAGCCACACAGTGCGATCATCATGTGTGGATTTTTTTTCTTATATCCATGCAGATAACCAAGCCGTCCGTATACTTTATTGTTCGCATTCTCACGAACAGTGCAGGTATTATAAATAACAAAATCCGCATCCTCAGATTCAGATTCCCGATACCCGATGGCATTTAAAATACCACATAATTTTTCAGAATCACGGGCGTTCATCTGACAACCAAAGGTATTCACGCAGAACGTCATCTTTCTACCTGCTTCTTTCTCCATTTGAGCCACCAAAGTCCGAGCCTTTGCTATAAAATAATACTGACGCAGTGGTTCCTCTGCCGGTGGATCCAGTGTCAGATCAATCTGATTAATAAAATGTTCTATCTGCATATGTTTATCCTTATCTATTTTTTATTATTCAACCAGGAACATTTGTTCCGTAGTCGTGAACTGAATAAGTATACCACATCTTACTTTCTTTTTTCAATAGTAATACACATGTACGGTCCGATGCATAGCTGTCAGCACTGTCTGCATCCGTTTCATCAGGTTTTGCCGCACAGAGATTTCAAAGGGCAGTTCTTTCGTTGTATAATCCTTATTGATTGCTTTTCCAATGAATAAGTTTACTGTGGTACAATTTTCCATCAGATAGCAGGCCAGTCGGGTGGCACCATTATCACGACTCAGTTCCTCAAAAAATTCTTCTGATACCTCATCCTGCTGATACTGTTCCAGCAGATCAATCGCTTTATTTAATGTAAGGACACCTTCTGTCACCAGGTCAATACCCTCAATCTTTGCCGTGGGCGGAATCTCCGGATCCAACACGCCGACAGATGTAATGAGACGGGTGCCAAGCTCTCGTGCCACGATTTGGCTGGTAATGCCACCGGAAACAATCTTAATACCTTCCTGTTTCATAAAGTCCTGCACCATCCGGGCATCGTCTGCTTTGTTCTGTGGCGGACCGGTCAGAATGTTCACGATTTCTTCTTCCATGATCCGTGCTACAGCAATCGTCGTATCATCACTGCACATGCCGCCATACAGATCCGCGCAGGCCTTGTTCATCATATCTGCCATCTGAGCTGCTGTACGAGTCTTATCCGCACAGGTTTCACAGCAGTTTGCCAGCGCATTCCAGTCCCAGCGGTAGTTCATGATATCTCCGGTACCGCAATACAGACAGCCGTCACTCATAATTGCCAGAGCATCCCCCGGGACCGTCTGAAAGCGACATTCCCGGATCTTTTTTCCTTCAATTTTGCGATAAGAAAAAGGCAGCGCTTTCAATTTTCCCTGACGAATCAGAATGCATTCCGGATTATCATATTCCGCTACATAAATTTCTCCGGTGTGATAAACCTGAATAATACTGAAGGTTGAATACGCCACTCCATTTATGGAAGACAGCGGCAGCGTCTTGGCAATCGTAGCTACAACCTCGTCAATGGTCATATCGTTGTACATCATGGTAGCAATAATCTTGGACGTCAGTGTCGCCAGGATATTTGCACGGATCCCGCTTCCCATGCCGTCTGCCAGAATCAGGATCCGGGAATCTTCCTTGTCCACGATTTCAACTTTATCCCCACACAGCTCTTCTCCGTAGTGGTTCAGGCTTTTATATGCCATGTCAATTGCGAACTGTTTCATATGTTTCCACGCCCCCCTTTAGCTTTCCAGCAATGTATCCCTCAACTTCGTCAGAATCGCCTTTGTCTCTGCCGTAGTCTCGCCCAACAAGCCTGCGATTTCCTGTGCTGTTGTCATCTGCTTTTCTACCACAGCCTGCGCCAGTTTTACGGTATTCAGTTTCTGTTCCAGCATGCGTTCCGCCTGTTTTTCCTCTGCAGACACATCCTCGATAATGGCCAGTACCCGGTCAGAACTCGGAATATATACGATGGTCTCCAGCACTGTCATATTGTATTGTTCCCACTTTTGTTTTACCCGCAGCTTATTTTCATGAGTATGGTATACTTCCTCGAAATCTTTTGTATCGATCAGTTCAAACAGATACATTCTCAACGCATCCTGACGGGATGTATGAAATACGTCTTCCGCCCGACGGTTAAATTCTCTGATCCGCATCTCCTTGTCAAAGATAAAGATCAGATTCGGTGTGGTTTCCATAACAACGTTTGCCTGGGAACGTGCATTTTCATAGGAACGGATCAGACACATGGCTGCTTCTGCTTTTCCCTGATAGATTGCAATCGCTTTTTCCCGGCAGGTCATATAGCCACAGGCTCCACAGTTAAATTCCGTGGTACTGTTACTCTTTCCGATTGTCTTCAATATTTCTTTGATCTCCGCTTCTGACGGCATTTTATCTACTACCTGGCGCGGCACATAAGTACGCGCCAATTCCTCTTTTGGCAGTGTAATATAGGCAGGTGGTGCCGCAAGCAGGGCATTGTTTTCAATACTCATAGTTGCTTTAAAACGAAAACCACGGCGTTTATCCACGCCCGGGCCGTTGACACACCCACCGGCGCACAGGTTCAGTTCTACAAAACAGTGATCGATATAACCTCGTTTCATACTGTGCAGAAATTCTCGACAGCTCTTAATACTGCTGACCGTCAGTTTTTTATATGTTCCCGGTGCACCACAGACATCCACTGCCCGGATAATACCGTTTGTAATAGGATAAAGCTGGTTTACCATAGGATCCTGATTTGCAAAAGGACGGGACTCACAATGTTTTAAGTCAATCCCTTCTTCCTCCAGCCATTTTTGCAATTCATTAAACTCAATTACTGCATCCACACAGCCACGGGTTCTGCTATCTGCCTCAGCCTCCATTTTTTTTGCCACGCATGGACCAATAAATACCACCTTCGTATGCTGTCCCATACGGTCTTTGATCCAGCGCCCGTGAGCGATCATTGGTGAAACCACCGGTGCCAGATAAGGAATCAACATTGGATAATGCTTCTCTACCAGATAGACAATCGCCGGACAGCTTGTGACAATGATATTGTCCATCTTTCCTTCTTTCATAAGACGCACATATTCCCGTGTAATAATCGCAGCCCCCTCTGCCGTCTCACGCACCTGGGAAAATCCGAGCTTCAACAGTGCATCCACGATCTGACCGGAGTCTTCGTAATCCAGAAGCCCACGGTAAGATGGGTCCAGCGAAACTACCACACGTTCTTTTTTATACAACAGGCTTTTCACATACGCCAAGTCGCTGTCAAAAGTTTTCGCCTCCTGAGGACATATTTCCATACAGTGTCCACAGTAAATACACATATCTGTAACAATCTGCGCCTGTCCTTGTTTGATACGAATTGCTTTGACATCACAATTTCTCAGACATTTATAACAATGCGCACAGTTTGCATCCTGAAAATTAATTACATTCATATTCTGATTCCCCCTCCATGGATCTATTTTACCATTAATCACCAGTGAAATGAAGTCTCAGAAAAGCTATTTTTTATAAGAAAAAAGGAACGTACCATCTTTGATCGCACATTCCTTTTTCACTATTTCCAGCCGTTTCGCAAAATATTAATCCTGCAATTCCTGAATCATTTTCCAGAGTGCCTCAGCACTGTTGAAATTTTCCGGTTTTACATAAGCTGCCGGAATCACGATATCAAACTCATCACTGATATCACTGATAATTTGCAGAATATCAAATGAATCTAAAATGTGATCATCTACCAGTGCCTTCTCATTTTCAAAATCCACATCTTCTTTAATGTCATTTAACAGTTCCAATAATTCTTCCATGTTGCAAAATCTCCTTTTTCTACTTCATTTATTCTCAGAATCTTTTTAATACTTTATTTAGAAAGATTTCGGGAGTACATCCTAGATATTTATATCACTTGTTTCCATTGCATCTCTCACCAGCGTAAGGTACCCATTTTCATCTTTCAGATAAACCTTAGGCAATGTCCGGCTCAAAAACAGATATATTCCTTCTGTCACAGAATATGCACCGACATTTTCAAAAATTAGTGTATCACCGATTTCCAAATGATTCAATTCCACCTCTCTGCAGAGAATATCTGATGTTGTACACAGACTTCCGCAAAGACACCATGTTTTCTTTTCCGGCCTTTCATCCTGTTTTGATGTGTTCTTATGATGTTTTATGATTGGAGTCTTCATCCCCATCATCTGTCCTAAATAAGTCAGATGGTTCATTCCACCATCCAGAATGCAATAATGTGCATTTCCCACGGTTTTCAAATCTGCAACATTTGTATAATATGTTCCACATTCGGCTGTGAAAAACCGCCCCATCTCAATCGTCAGATCTACTTGTTGTGCCACCTGTTTTAAGGTATCTTTCAACTCTTTCACAGGATACAAAGTATCTTCAAAATCATCATCCTCAAAATACGGAACCGCAAAACCCGGTCCATATTCCAGTTTTTTTAATTTCAGACCACATTTATTTCGAATCTCTTCAAATAATTCCAGCAGCATCTGAAGTTCTTTTATCTTTCTTTTGGCCCGTTTCCGTTGTGTACCGACAAAATAATGTATTCCTGTAAAATTCAAACTTGTGTATCTGCTTTCTCTGCACTGCAGAATCGTAAGAAGATCCTCTTTGGACATTCCGAACTGGGAACCGGAATTCAGTCGAAGAATTACTTCTGCCTTCTCACCAGCAGCTGCTGTTTCAACGACCTGTTGGATCAGATCTGCCTGGCGGACAGATTCCGCTGTAAATGTACCAACTCCATATTCATAGGCTTCTTTGATATCCGGGATTTCTTTGTTGACACCGGAATAAATAATTCTGGATGCATCTACCCCAAGCTTTTTACAGATTGTAAGTTCTCCCGGGCTGCAGACCTCTAATTTATCCACACACGTTATCATGGCCGGTACAAAAAACGGATTTGCTTTCATCGAATAACAAAGTGATACTGTTTCCCCGACAATCTCTTTGATTTGTGCAACCCGCTTCTTCAGAGCTGCCGTATCAAACACAAATGCCGGCGTATTACTTTTTAAAATGTCTTGCATGTAAACTCTCCTCGTACAACTTCATTAATTTATTTCTGTCAATCTTTCCATTCTTGGTCATTGGCATTTCCGCAAGCCGCAAAGCCATATTGGGAATCATATAAGGCGGCAATGCACCACGTAATAGTTTTATGAGCTGCCGTTTTTCGCATTCTCCGGTATAAAAAAGCAACAAGCGCTCTTTTTCAGCTTCATAAATGCAGCAGGATCTGCTGATCCCATTTACTGCATTGGCTGCCACTTCAATTTCACCAAGTTCGATTCTGTGCCCCAGATGTTTGATTTGAAAATCTTTTCTGGAAATGTATACAAGATTTCCCTCTGCATCATATTTTGCCAGATCACCGGTTCTGTAAATCCGTTCATCATACAGGTGATTCAATGGGTTCTGTACAAATACCTGCGCCGTTTTATCCGGTGCATTATAATACCCCAAAGCCAGTTCTGAACTGCTGACACAGATTTCCCCGTTCATTCCTGCTTCCGTTACTTCCTGATCTGTCTCATCCAAAAGAAAGACCCGTTCATTCGGAAAAGATTTTCCAATAGGTATCACATCTGTAAGTTCATATTTATCTGCCGGATCCAGCACATAATACGTGCAGTTGCATGTAACTTCAGTTGGTCCGTACAGATTTACAAACATCGCCTGCGGCAAATACTTTTTCCATACTCTGTAATGTTTTACCGGAAGCACTTCTCCACTGAAAAGAACCTTTCGGACAGTGTCCGGTGTCCGATAATCAAATCCATTCATAACAGATACAAAACACATCGCGCTGACCGCCCAGGTAAGTACTGTCATCTTACTGTCAGCCATATAATCCATCAACGTAGTAGGATCACTGAAATATTCTCTCGGAATGATCTGTACTTTGGCACCGGTCAAAAGACCGGTATAAATATCCTTTACAGAAACATCAAAATCAAACGGTGCCTGATTTCCTATAACATCTTCCTTGGTAATATCAAACGTATCCGCATAAATCCGGATAAAATCAATCACCGCTCTGTGACTGACCGCGACTCCCTTTGGTAAACCTGTACTTCCGCTTGTAAAATTAATATACAAAGGATTCCGATCCGTATGCTTTTTTCTTATCTGTTTCAAAAGTTTCTGATCAATTTCCATTTCATTCAGACAATTTTCTACTAACAAAATTGTTGTGTTCCGGACATCACCGCCCATTTCACCTACGCAGTTTCTGATTTTTTCCAGATTTTCTTCCTTTGTAACAATCACTTCCGGCTGTAGCACCTTCAGAATCTGCCGCAGTCTCACATCCGGCTGACGCAGATCTAACAGACAGTACGGACATCCTGCATATACAGCTCCAAGCATAATACTTAATGTGGCACAGCTTTTTTCCATATAGATTGCTACCGGAAATATTCCTGTCATCCATTTTCGCAGATATGTTCCACTTTTTTGTGCATACGTTTTTAACTGCGTAAAGGAATATTTTTCTTTCGGATCTGCAACTGCAATTTTTTCTCCAGCCTGTCCTTCCATATGTTCCAGCCATTCTAATACATTCGTCATTTTGTTTCCTCTTTTTTCTATCTATTATCATATCCCGGAAGATAGGATGCTACAATATCTTTGACAGATTCCATATAAGCATCCTCACTGTAAAAATATTGAGACATATCCTCTCCCGCCTCACGGCTTAATACAAATTTTGAAAAAGCATTACAAAAAACCTCAGAACCGGTTTTATTTAAATGTTCAAAATTTGACAGATACTCCGGACAAATGGAAAACAGATCCGGTTTTACCAGATTAAAATCATAATAATCAGCACCGTACTTACTGCATATACCAGTGATTTTATGGTTGATCGCAAAATAATCGTCTGCGCCATATGCCGCAATATCATACGGTGCTTTTGGCGTATTCACAACCATAAGATCTACTCCATTTTCCTGACAGAGTTTGCACATAGCCTCTAATTCCTTATAAGCCTTATCAGAAATTTTTCCTGAATAAGCCTTTTTCGTATTATTTTCAGCAGCAGTATTGTAATCAAAAACACCACTGGAATACGCATATCCCTTTCCGATATATTCCATATATCCAGCCACTTTTTTTGAACTGGCATTCGCATCTTTGCTTTCTTTCCTGATTTTCAGATTTTCTGCAATCTTTTTCGGTTCAAAATCAACTCCATTATAGACCCACGGGAAAAAATATGTCAATGAAGCTTCTGTATTGAAATTTTCACTGTTTGTTACATAATTCCAATCCAGTCTCAGTTTTTCCAACAATGAGCACCCATAGTTTCTTGCTCTTGCGAAAGTAGCTCTTGCATTTGCATTCTGCGTCAGCTCCAGAGATGGGATTCCGAAGATCAGTACCGCTCTTTTTATATGTTTTTCCTGAATGGCTGCCGTTAATGCTTCTTTGGTCTGATCCAATGGCTGCCCCGGCGTTCCCATATTAAAAGAATTCCATCCGGTATTTTCATCTATAATATATGGATTAAATGTCATCTGTGAAAACGAAGAACCTAAATATACCGTATCTATTTTTTCTGTTTTACGGAAATCCTTCCACATAACTTCACTTGGGCCATTTGCTTTTACAAGAAAATAACTCAGCAACAAATTCATCAATATGAACAGAATGACAAATAATATCACTTTTATACCCTTAATAATTCGCATACATAAAACCTCCTGCGTCAACTGCAAAATTAAACGATTCTAAAATCATGAAAATCATTCCAAAATAAAGCAGCCAGCGCAATACCAACGGTCGATTATCCAATAACGTGATGGCATCCTTTCCTCTTTCTTTTATAACACTGTCAGCAAAGACAATACACAATGCCACAGTCACGATGACATACGCTTTCGTTGGCATTATTTTCAGTATCGGTCCCAGAAATTCATCCAATTGGCTCATCTGAAAATTGAAAATGGTGTTTTTCATACACAGAAAACAGTCTCTGATGTCATAAATCCGGTCAAAGTACCATCCAATATTTACAATTATAAAAGTACGGATGATCCGGAACAGATAAAACGCCTTACTTTTTACATTAATGTGCAATCTTTCTGTTATTTTTGCAAACAACGGTGCACAGATATCCGAAACAGCAATTACAATACCATTATAAAGTCCCCAGAAAATAAAATGCCATTGGGAACCATGCCAGATACCAACAAGGAAAAATACCAGAATATTCGCAATAGATGCCGGAAGTACACGCCCAAAATGAACATTCAGATGCTTTTTCGCCCATTTTCCAAATTTTTGCATAGGTGCCGTAAGTGCAAACGGATAAAATACATAATCTCTCATCCATGCACCGAGAGAAATATGCCATCTCCGCCAGAAATCTCCCAATGAAACGGAAAAATACGGCTGCCTGAAGTTTGGCATCATTTCAATTCCAAATAATTCAGCAACACCCATAACGATATCGATGCCACCGGAAAAATCCGCATATTGCTGTGCAGAATACAATAAGATTGCAAACACGATTGCAGAACCCGGCGTTTTTTCCGTAGGTGCATCCAAAATATTTGCAATTTCATGAACCAGCAGATTTGCAATTGTATATTTTTTTAATAATCCAAACAGAATTAAGATCAACGCTCTTTTGCAACGATACCAATCCAGCGTGTGTCTGCCATACAACTGCTCTTTCATCTGGTCATACCGATTGATCGGTCCCTGAATCAGTTGCGGAAAAAATGAAACAAACAGCAAAAAACGAAAAGGATTCTTTTCCGCTTCATATTTTTCAAAATAAATGTCTACCAGATATCCTATGGAAATAAACATATAAAAAGAAATGCCTAACGGTATTAGAAAACCTTCAAAAAAAGGATGCAGATATTTCAATACTGCCAACATTCCAAAATTAATAACAATGATTGTCCAGAGAATCATTCTCCGTTTCTTATCAAATGCAGCTTTTATTTCCTTTCTTCTGGCTCTGTCAATGCTTTTGTCTTTTCGGATTTTATGATACTGGTCAGAAAATCGCATCAGCCATATGCCACCCACAAAAACGCTTACTCCGGTAACTGCCATAAAAATCAAATTGGAAATACCCGAATAAGCATAAAATGCAATGCTGAACAGAAGCAGGCAGACCCACTGTTTCTTTCGAAATATAGTATAATACAGTACTAACAAAGCAATTATAAATATAATAAATGCAGCTGAAAATAAATTCATAAAAAACTCTCCTTCAATACTTCTCGAATCATTTTAGCACAAATATGACATTTTATCTTTTAATTTTTTCTTATAATTATTGTATCCTTTCTCAATGTACTTCTATCATTTCTTTTTTCATAGTAAAAAAAGAGCCGCTGCAAAAGCAACGACTCCTTTTATAAACATTCGTATCCTCTCATGAAAGAGATATAAAACATTATTAAATCTATTTATTTACGGTACGTTTTACATAAGTGGTATGTAACAGCTCATGTGCTTTATGGCTGCCCGGTTCACCCAGATACGTATCATATAATTCAATGATTGCCGGATTCTCATGTGATTTACGGATTTTGTTCTTTTTATCCAGGTTATAAAGTACTTCTGCACGCTTTGCACGAATATCCACGGTATTGCGTACATATCCCGGCTGCTGCGGCTGACCGCCACCATTGACACATCCGCCAGGACAGCCCATAATTTCAATAAAATGATACTCTGCCTCACCGGATTTTACTTTCTTCAACAATTCTTTTGCATTTTTCAATCCGGAAACAACCGCAACTTTCACATCCATACCTGCTACATTATAAACAGCCTCTTTGATTCCCTCGATACCACGTACATCCGCAAAATCAAGTTTTGCAAGTTCTTCGCCGGTCAGTTTTTCTACTGCAGTACGAAGAGCTGCTTCCATAACACCACCGGTTGCGCCAAAAATGACTGCTGCTCCGGTTCCAAGACCCAACGGCATATCGAATTCTTCGTCCGGAAGATCTGTAAAACGGATACTTGCACGTTCAATCATGCGGCCAAGTTCTCTTGTTGTGATAGCGATATCTACATCCGGAACACCTGCACCGTTCTCATCCTCTCTACCGATTTCAAATTTCTTTGCAGTACAAGGCATAACGCTGACAACCACCATTTTTTCTTTCGGGATTCCCATTTTCTCTGCATAATAGGATTTGGCAATGGCACCAAACATCTGCTGCGGAGATTTACAGGAAGATAAATTCTCTGTCATTTCCGGGAAATAGTGCTCACAGTATTTGATCCAACCCGGAGAACAGGAAGTGATCAGCGGTAATACGCCACCATTCTGTACACGATCCAGGAATTCATGCGCTTCTTCCATAATGGTAAGATCGGCAGAGAATGTGGTATCAAATACTTTATCAAAGCCAAGTCTGCGCAGTGCTGCTGCCAGTTTACCTTCTACATCAGTACCGATCGGCATGCCAAATGCTTCCCCGAGTCCTGCACGGACTGCCGGTGCGCACTGAACTACCACATATTTCTCCGGATCAGCAATGGCTGCAAATACTTCTTCCGTATTATCTTTCTCATATAGTGCACCTGTCGGACATACTGCGATGCATTGTCCACAGGATACACAGCTTGTTTCACCAAGATCCATATCGAATGCAGTTCCGATATAAGTCTTGAATCCACGCTCATTTGCGCCGATGACACCCACACCCTGTACTTTTTCGCAAACTGCACTGCACCGTCTGCACAAAATACATTTGTTATTATCTCTCACCATATGGGCTGCACTGGTATCCAATTCATATTTATTACGCTCACCATCATAGTAAGCCTCATCATCTACTTTGTACTCACGGCATAATGTCTGAAGTTCACAGTTACCACTGCGGACACAGGACAGACACTTACGATCGTGATTGGATAAAAGAAGCTGTAATGTCTTTCTTCTGGACGCAATAACCTTCGGTGTATTTGTCCAAACTTCCATTCCTTCGTTGATTGGATATACACAGGCTGTCACCAGACTGCGAGCCCCTTTTACTTCCACCACACACATACGGCAGGCGCCGATCTCATTGATTTCTTTGAGGTAACATAACGTCGGGATTTCAATCTGTGCAAGGCGAGCCGCCTCAAGAATCGTGGAACCCTGCGGTGCGGATACCTCTCTTCCGTTTATTTTAATTGTAATATTTTCCATGATTGATTCCTCCGTTACTCTTTATAAATAGCGCCAAAACGACACTTATCGATACAGGTTCCACATTTCACACATTTACTTGTGTCAATGCTGTGTGCCACTTTTACCTGACCTTCGATAGCATCTACCGGACAGTTACGTGCACATAATGTACAACCTTTACATTTCACAGGATCAATCTTATATGTAATAAGTTTCTTACATACACCAGCCGGACATCTCTTGTTTACGACATGCTCAATATATTCGTCACGGAAGTAACGAAGCGTGGAGAGAACCGGATTCGGTGCCGTCTGTCCCAGACCACAGAGTGCATTGTCTTTGATGTAGTAGCACAGCTCTTCCATCTTATCGATGTCCTCTAAGGTTCCTCGTCCGTCTGTAATCTTCTCTAATAACTCTAGCAGACGTTTCGTTCCGACACGACATGGCGTACATTTACCACATGATTCATCTACGGTAAACTGCAGGAAGAATTTTGCAATATCTACCATACAGGTATCTTCATCCATAACGATCAGACCGCCGGATCCCATCATTGAACCAATGCTGATCAGGTTATCGTAGTCGATTGGAATATCAAAATGCTCTGCAGGGATACATCCGCCGGATGGTCCACCGGTCTGAGCTGCTTTAAATTTCTTGCCATTTGGAATACCACCGCCGATATCTTCAATAACGGTACGCAATGTCGTTCCCATCGGGATTTCTACCAGTCCGGTATTATTGATTTTTCCACCAAGTGCAAATACTTTTGTTCCTTTGGATTTTTCTGTACCCATGGAAGCAAACCACTTTGGTCCGTTGATGATAATCTGCGGGATATTAGCCCATGTCTCAACGTTATTTAAAATGGTCGGACTCGCAAACAATCCTTTAACAGCCGGAAATGGCGGTCTCGGACGCGGCTCACCACGGTTTCCTTCGATGGATGTCATCAGTGCGGTCTCCTCGCCACAGACAAACGCACCAGCACCGAGACGAAGTTCGATGTCAAAATCAAATCCACTCTCAAAAATATTTTTGCCAAGCAGTCCATATTCTCTTGCCTGGTTAATGGCAATCTGCAGACGTTCTACCGCGATCGGATACTCTGCACGCACATAAATGTAACCCTGATCTGCACCAATAGCATAGCCCGCAATAGCCATAGCCTCAAGTACAACATGTGGATCACCTTCCAGAACAGAACGATCCATAAATGCACCCGGATCTCCCTCATCGGCATTACAACAGACATATTTCTGCACATTTCCACGGTTTCCGGAAGCAAATCTCCATTTCAGACCAGTCGGGAATCCTGCACCACCACGTCCTCTTAAACCACTGTCTAAAATTGTCTGGATAACTTCATCCGGAGTCATCTCTGTCAGAACTTTTCCAAGTGCTTCATAGCCGCCGGTTCCAATATATTCATCAATGCTTTCCGGATTGATGACACCACAGTTTCTCAATGCGATTCTGTGCTGTTTTTTATAGAAAGTTGTCTCATTTAAGGATTTGATTCCTTCCGGCGCCTGAGCCTCATGGTATACGAGACGTTCCACGATACGACCTTTTAATAAATGCTCGGAAACAATCTCCTCAACATCCTCCGGACGTACTTTGGAATAAAACACCGCCTCCGGATAAACAATCATAACCGGTCCTTCTGCACACAGACCATGGCATCCTGTTTTAACAACCGCTACTTCATTTTGTAATCTATTTTTCTTTAATTCATCTTTTAAAGTCTGAATAATCTGCTGACTTCCGGAAGAAGTACATCCGGTTCCTCCACAGACTAATACATGTGAACGATACATTTAGTCACACCCCCATTACATATTCTCATCTACGTGAAGTAAATATTTATCCAACACCTGACCTCTTACAAGATGCTGTTCCAAAATTTCTTTTGCTTTTTCTTCGTTTACTTTCACATACGTTACTTTTTCTTTGCCCGGTTCATATACTTCTACGATCGGCTCATACTGACATAATCCGATACAACCGGTCTGGGTGACCGTCACATGCTCCAGTTTTCTATCTTCTACTTCTTTTACGAGCAGATTTAAAACCGGACGCGCACCGCTTGCGATTCCACAGGTAGCCATGCCGACAACAACACGTGTATCATCTGCATGTTCAGAACGCATTCCGATCTGCCCTTTCATTTTATCCCGAATGGCTTTCAATTCTTCTAATGATTTCATATGATCCCTCCTTCGAATTACCCGGGGTAATTCTGCATTCTATTAATATCCGATTCATTTTCTTCCAGATAATCTCTGATGAAGGAAGAAATTTCCGGTGTATTCAAAGGGATATCCCCAAGCATTTCCCGCATTTCCTTCGTATCCAGATGAAACTCTGCCTCATTCACCTGGTAGCCATAATAAAATTCAATATCCGGATGCATCACGATCAGTGAATAAACGGTCTCATTAAGATTTCCAAGCGGCATACAGTCAATATGATCTGTACAAAATATCGCCTGAATATCCGTCCCTTGACCCGACACGGATGATATGAAAAATGAGCCGCCGGTACATTCTGCTTCCTGTTTAAAAAACGGAATTCCGAGTCCGACTTTCCGGGTAGTCCTTGTAGTATAAAAAGGATCTGTCACCCGCTTCACTGTCTCTGCATCCATTCCTGTTCCGTTGTCCTTGATCTGAACCTTTATCTGCTGTTTAAACGTATTTACCCAAACCATGATTTTAATTTGTGTCGCTTTTGCGGATATGGAATTTTGTGAGATATCCAGAATATTTAATGATATTTCCGGTAACATTACATGTATTTTGCCAGAATACCATCCAGCTCATCCGGAGTCAGACGACCATACACATCATCATTGATCATCATAACCGGCGCAAGACCACAGGCACCGATACAACGACAGGCATCCAGAGAGAATTTTCCATCAGCAGTACACTGACCACCGGCAATTCCGAGAATGTCCATAAGCTTGTTATAGATATCACCTGAGCCTTTTACATAGCAGGCTGTTCCGAGACATACAGAAATTTTGTACTGTCCTTTCGGATATAAATTGAACTGGGAGTAAAAGGTTGCTACTCCGTAGATTTTTTCCATTGGCACATCCAGTTCATCTGAGATCATTTTCTGAACTTCATATGGAAGATAGCCGTAGATTTCCTGCGCCTTCTGCATGATCGGCATCAAACAGCCTTTATCTTCGCGCAGTTCGTCGATGACTGCATGCAGCATCGCTTCCTGTTCCTGTGTTCCGTTAAACGGAACAGATTTTGTTTTTTCCAAAATTATCCCTCCTAATATCCAATGTACTTTTTTTAATACATCTGTCTTTTATACTACCATCTGTTTTCACAATAATCAACAATTTTTTCTGGTTAGGTTTGTATAATTTATATACTTTTTATCACATAATTGTTCAAACTGCAATACATGTGCAAGTATGTTATAAAAATAACAAGTCTTTTTTGTTGAAATATAACAAATTACATGCTATACTAATTCAAAAATATTGTGCATTTAAAAAAGTACAAAATCAGAAATTTTGGAGGCTGCTATGACGATCGCACAAATCATTTCGCTGCTGGAAGCCACTTCTCTGTCTGACACGCCGGACCTTGAGCACACCATTGAAAGTGTCTGTGGATCTGACATGATGAGTGATGTTCTGGCATTTATCAAAAAAGATGCATTATTACTGACCGGTCTGAATAACCTGCAGGTCATCCGCACCGCTGAGATGCTTGATATTGTCTGTCTGGTCTTTGTACGGGGCAAACAACCTCAGCCGGAGATGCTGCAGATGGCTGAAAATCTCGGCATAACTGTTCTGACCACGGAACACACTATGTTTGATGCCTGCGGCATTTTATATCATGCCGGACTACGGGGAGGAAGCCGAAACGATGCCTAGTATACATTATCAATACACCGTGGATGGTGATGATTTCACCCTGGCCGGTGAAGCAAGCAGTGCTTTAAAGCAGACACTGAAACTAATGAACCTGGATGCAGATATCATCCGCCGCTGTGCCATTGCCATGTATGAAGGAGAAATCAATATGGTAATCCATGCAAACGGTGGTATCATCGACGTAGACATCTTTCCAGATAAAATTGTCATGGTGCTGACGGATCACGGTCCCGGAATCCCTGATGTGCCGCTTGCTATGCAGGAGGGATATTCCACCGCCGGTGAAGAAGTCCTGAACCTTGGTTTCGGTGCCGGTATGGGACTTCCAAACATGAAGCGTTCTTCCGATGAAATGCATATCGACACTTCCATTGGTGTCGGGACTACCGTCACCATGACTATCTATATAAGGACGATCTGATCATGAATAAATTTTTTCACTCAGTTTATCTGGACAGTGACAAATGTACCGGATGTATCACTTGCCTGAAACGATGTCCTACACAGGCCATCCGCGTCAGAGACGGAAAAGCACATATCATCAATGAATTTTGCATTGACTGCGGCGAATGTATCCGGCATTGTCCACATCACGCCAAGCATACAAAACGGGATTTTATTCCGGTTTTAAAAGATTATAAATATACGGTGGCACTTCCGGCGCCTTCCCTGTACAGCCAGTTCAATAATGTCAAGGACACAAATATCATCCTGACAGCACTGGTTCTGGCCGGCTTTGATGATGTGTTTGAAGTAAGTGCCGGTGCAGAGATCATCTCTGAACTTTCCCGAAAGTATATCAGCGAACATCCGGAACTTTACCCATTGATCAGCACTGCCTGCCCGACAGTCGAACGTCTGATCCGTGTACGTTTTCCGGGATTGATTCCACATTTGCTGCCAATTCTGCCACCGATGGAAGCTGCAGCTATTATTGCCCGGAAACGAGCCGCAGCAAAAACCGGTCTGGATCCATCCGACATTGGCATCATTTTTTTGTCTCCCTGCCCTTCCAAAATCACATTTATCCATGATCCACTGGGCATGCGCGAAAGTAATGTCGATGCGGTACTAGCCATTAAAGATATCTATCCGCTGCTGCTCTCTCATATGAAAGAAGCACAGAAACAGTTGGACAATAAGGTTTCCTATACACTCTCCGGCCGTATTGGAAAAGGCTGGGCCATCAGTGGCGGCGAAGCCTATGGCATTATCTCCGATCATTACCTGGCTGCCGATGGCATCGAAAATGTAATCCGTGTACTGGAAGATCTGGAAGATGAAAAAATCTTACCGGGGCTGCAATTTGTAGAGCTGAATGCCTGCAGCGCCGGTTGTGTCGGTGGCGTTCTGACCGTAGAAAATCCCTATATTGCCAAAGCAAAAGTAAAACAATCTTCCAAATACGAACCGGTACTTCGGATGCACTGTGCGGATTTTCAGGAAGAACCACCTGAAATTTTTGGCTGGACCGAACCGGTAGCTTATGAACCTGTGTACACTCTGGGAGCAAATATTTTTGAAAGTATGGAAAAAATTCTGGAAAGCCAGGAAATCCTAAAGGAACTTCCCGGACTGGATTGTGGTTCCTGCGGTTCTCCGACCTGCAAAGCCCTGGCCGAAGATATTGTAAAAGGTGTAGATTCCGCCCGCAAGGAAGACTGTATCTATTTAATGCGGGAACAATGGAAAAAGCACACCGGGAAAAAGGAGGAAAAAGAATTATGACTGTAAAAGAACTGACCCTTACGGACAATTATGAAATCGTACATCTTGGTGATCCGGAGGCTGTAATCTCTGAACCGTATTGTTGCGATCTTCTCAGTATTGCCATGGGAAATGCACCGGCTGCTTCTGCCTGGTGCACTGTTATGAACAACATGAACACCCTGGCAGTGGCCTCTCTAACGGAATGTGCCTGCGTAATTCTCTGTCATAACGTTTCCATTGATGAAAACATGAAGCTGAAAGCGGTCAGCGAAAATATGAATGTACTCCGAACAGCAAAACCAATCTTCACTACTGCCCTGGAGGTTTATAAAAAACTGCATGAAAACCCTGACTTATGATCTGCATCTCCACTCCTGTCTGTCCCCCTGCGGAGACAATGAAATGACTCCTGCCACCATTGCAGGCATGGCAAAAATCATTGGTCTGGATCTGATTGCACTGACAGATCACAATTCATGCAAAAACTGTCCTGCAATCCAGAAAGCAGCGAATGCGTACGGAATTCTTTTTCTGCCTGGAATGGAACTGACCACTGCAGAAGAAGTTCATGTACTGTGCTATTTTCCACAGCTGAATGCAGCCATGCATTTTGATTCCTATGTATCATCACATCTGCCACACATTCCAAACAAACCGGCTTTGTTTGGCGAACAACGCATCTGCGATGAAGAAGATCAGATACTGGGGCAGGAAAATCGTCTGCTAATCTCAGCCACGGATATTCCTTTCTCTTCCGTATATGATCTGGTACGGCAGTTTGACGGCATTATGGTTCCTGCTCACATTAACAAACCAAGTACCAGTCTTCTCGGAAATCTTGGTTTTATTCCGGAAGACAGTCGCTTTTCCTGTGCAGAAATAAAAAATGATGCGGACTGGCCATTGCTTCAGCAACAATTCCCCTATCTGCAGCATTGCAATCACCTGTGCAGCTCCGATGCCCATGATCTGAACGCAATCCATGAGCCGATTTATACCCTGCAGACCACCGGTACCACTCCGGAGGACCTTCTGACAGCAATTCAAACCCGGATCTGACTGCTGACGGTCTACATTCCGGCATTGCAAAAAGCATTGATAAAAAAACAAAAGGCAGGAAGTTTTAAACAAGAAAAGCTGTAAAACAGACCGGTGATATCATCTCACCATTTCTCTTTTACAGCTTTCCTTATTGCGAAAGCGGACATTCACAATCCGCTTTCGCTACTTACTCATGAACGCATGTAAGATTTGACGCGTGATTCCGGTCAGCGTAAGCTGACATATTCGTTTCTGAATCACTGCGCATCTACACTTCATTTCGGATACGTTACTCAATAATTACTTTTTTTCCATATTTCTCACCCAGATTTTCTACAGAACCATCTGCGTTCTGAATATCAATCTGATTGAGCTGGCTGCGCAGATTTTTGCGAAAAGAAGCGATATATTCTTCTCGCAATAATGCCTGTTCTTTTTTCTCTGTCTCTGTCAGACCTTCTGCTTTTGCTTTATGATATAATTCATTGATTCGTTTTACTTTTTCATCTGTCATACTCATCTGTTATTCCTCCTTCTTAATCGTATCATTTCTGTCACTTTCAGGATATTTATGCTTACTCTGTACTCGAAACTCTATCGATTCTGCAGATATGCATGAATATCAAATGTCTCATCGTTCTGTGCACGAAATAAGGTTCCACGAAACGTACCACTGATAATCTGATGGATAATTCCCACATCTTTGCCATTTGCAATGACCATGTCTGTGCCGGATGCGGTTGCAATGCGGGCAGCTGACAGTTTTGTCGCCATCCCACCGGTTCCCACATCACTTCCTGTGGATTGCTTTGCCATAGCATCATAATGTGCATCCATTTTTTCCACACACTCTACCAATGTTGCCTCCGGATTCTTTCGTGGGTCATCCGTATAAAGACCGTCAATATCAGATAGCAAAATCAGCAAGTCTGCACCTGTAAGAGATGCTACGATAGCAGAGAGTGTATCATTGTCACCAAAATGCATCTCATAAGTGGATACGGTATCATTTTCATTGACAACCGGAATAATCCCCAGTCGAAACATTTCTTCAAACGTATTTTGCGCATTCTGACAGGATTCTTCCTCTAACATTGTATCCTTTGTCATAAGAATCTGTCCGGCTGTCTGATTGTACTCCGCAAACATCCGCTGATATGTCATCATTAGCCGGGCCTGTCCAACAGCTGCACACGCCTGTTTTGTAGAAATATCTTCCGGGCGGTTCTGTAGTCCGATGGCCTGACGCCCCACTGCGATAGCACCGGAACTTACCAGGCAGACATCCATCCCCTGATTTCTCAGATCACAAAGTTCCCGCACCAGCTTTTCAATTTTCATCAGGTTCATACTTCCAGTCTGTGGATGCTGTAAGGACGAAGAACCGATTTTGACTACGACTCGCTTTTTATATTTGAAATAATCATTTACATTCATTTGTGTCTGCTCCTCTTATGATGATGTAATTTCTCACTCACTGTGCCATTCATATGTAATACAAATTTCCTTTATAGGATGCTTTTCCATCGTTGACACTCTTATGTTCTATGATACATCGGTAATGTAATTTCTGTCAATACTCATATAGCGCACTCAAAAAATGCTGCCCTGAATACTCAGGGCAGCATTTGTAGTGTAGATGTGCAGTGATTCTGAGAACAATATCTCAGCATTCGCTGGCCAGAATCATGCACCAAGTCTCACGTACGTTCGACTTGAACAAATTATTAAGCAGTAACCTTTTTGCCTGTAATGATCTTCTTCGGACATTTCTCAGCACATGCGCCACATCCGGTACATTTTGACTGATCAATGTGTGCGATATTATTCTCTACCGTAACAGCGCCTGACTCACAGACTCTCTCACACATTTTACATCCGATACAACCAACTTTACAAGCAGTCATAACCTGTTTACCCTTATCCTGGGAACTACACTGTACGATATGTTTTGCATCATACGGCACAAGTTCGATCAGGTTCTTCGGGCAGGCTTTGATACATTTACCGCAGGCTTTACATTGCTCTTTATCAACAACTGCAACGCCATTTTTGATATGAATTGCATCAAACGGGCAAGCTTTCACACACTCACCAAATCCAAGACATCCAAAATTACATTTTTTCGGTCCGCCATTCGGCACGAAAGCCATCATGGAGCAATCCTCTACTCCATAGTATTCATAATCTGCATTTGCATTCTCACATGTTCCTGCACATTTTACAAATGCAACTTCACGAACAGATTCACCAACTTCCTGACCCATGATCGCACCGATTTTTGCTGCTACTGCAGCACCACCAACTGGACAGGAACCAACTTCTGCTTCGCCTTTTGCAATCGCTGCAGCAAGACCGGAACATCCGGCAAAACCACAACCACCACAGTTATTTCCCGGAAGAGCTGCTAATACTTCTTCCTCTTTCGGGTCTACTTCTACTTTGAATTTCTCACCGGCAATCCCAAGGATAATACCAATGACAATACCTGTACCGCCGACTACAACAGCGGCAATAATAATTGCTGAAACGCTCATCTGTATACCCTCCTAAATGACGCCGGAAAATCCCATAAATGCAATTGACATCAGACCTGCTGTTACCAGCACGATTGCGGAACCCTTGAAAGGTGTCGGGATATCATTGTACTCGATCTTCTCACGAATACCTGCCATAATGACAATTGAAATGGTAAATCCAACTGCTGTTGCGAAACCATTGATTGTACTTACGCCAATACCATAACCATACTGTACATTGTTCAGGGCAACACCAAGAACGGCACAGTTTGTTGTGATCAGTGGTAAGAAAATACCAAGTGCGTTGTACAATGGCGGCATTGATTTCTTCATAAACATCTCTACGAACTGAACCAATGCAGCAATAACTAAAATAAATACAATTGTTCTTAAATAGGTAATATCAAACTGCTGCAGGATAAATTTATCCAGCACACTTGTGATAAAGGATGCAATTGTAATAACGAAAATAACTGCGGCACCCATTCCGGCTGCAGTATTTACCTTTTTGGATACACCGAAAAACGGACATAAGCCAAGGAACTGGCTCAGGACAACGTTATTTACAATGGCAGAGCCGATTGCGATAAGTAATACCTCTTTCATCTGAACCTTTCCTCCTTATTCTTTCTCATCTGTTCCTGCAGTGAATACCTTTCCTTCACAGCAACTGCTTGCACAAGCTGCACAGTCACCATCGAAGCATCCGGTTCTTTCTTTCACTGCAATACCTTTTTTACGTTTTGCTTCACGGAATGCATTCTGGATTGCGATCAGCATAGCTAATACAAAAAATGCACCAGGAGCAAGTACAAAAATTGTGATTGGTGTAAATCCTGCTTTGCCTGCAGCTGCATCAGCTAACGGAAGAAGCTGGAAACCAAAAATCTGTCCGGATCCAAGGATCTCACGAACTGCACCGATACATGTCAGACCAACAGTAAATCCAAGTCCCATACCGATACCATCAAAGATAGACGGAAGAACCGGATTCTTTGAAGCATAACTCTCGGCACGACCAAGGATGATACAGTTTACTACGATCAGAGGGATATAGATACCCAGTGATGCATACAGGGATGGTACATAACCCTGCAGTAAAAACTGAACAATAGTTACCAGAGATGCAACGACAACGATGAATGCCGGTACACGTGCACTGTCCGGAATAATCTTACGGAGCAGTGAAATTAAAAGGTTTGAAAATACAAGTACGAGTGTCGTGGAAAGTCCCATACCTATACCGTTAATAGCTGATGTTGTAACAGCCAGGGTCGGGCACATACCGATCAACATAACGAAGGTAGGGTTCTCTTTCACGATACCGTTTACAATACGTTCTATACACTTATTCATTTAAAAGTTCCCCTCCTGTTATTGTGCAAGTGATCTGTAATAAGCCAGTCCAGCATTTACAGCACTTGTAACAGCACTTGATGTGATTGTAGCACCACTGATTGCATCGATCTGGTTATCAGATGTTGCACCTGTCTTTGTAACTTCAAATGATTCTACCTGTTTGCCTGCAAACTGAGAAGAGAAAGAATCTTCTTTTGCTTTCATACCAAGTCCGGCAGTATCATTGATTGTTGTGATGGAATATCCGTTTAATGTGCCATCGTTTGTAACACCGATGGATAAGGTAACATCTCCACCATAACTATTTGGGTCTGTTACGGAAATAACATAACCAAGTTCTGCACCACTTGCATCTACAGCGACAACACAGTTTTCAATCGTGTCATCTGCGTATCCTGCTGCTGCAGCTGCTTCTGTTGCTTTTTCAGAATCAAATCCGTCCATATCGTTGAATGCATCTGCATCCGGGAATACCGTACGGTATGCATTCTGCTGAATGTTATAATTTGCTTTTTCAATTGGGGCTTTTGTAATGCCATATACAGCACCCAGGCCAAGACCTGCGATAACTGTGATCAGAAAAAGGATCAGGGCATCTTTAATGATTTTTCCATTCATTATTTTTCCCCTCCTTTACCAAATGGTTTCGGGATTGTAAATCTCTCGATTAACGGTACCAACATGTTTGCAAAGATGATGGAGTAAGAACATCCCTCTGCTGATGCACCGAACATACGGAAAATACCAAGGAGGCATCCGCAGATGATACCATAAATAATTTTTCCTTTCGGAGTGATCGGAGAAGTAACGTAATCTGTTGCCATAAAGAATGCACCGAGGATCAGTCCACCGCCGCATACTTCCTGAACTACAAACTGTCCAAGGTCACCACTTCCGAGATGTCCGCCAAACAGTACAATAAAGATCACGAAAGTGATAATGTATGTACCAGGAATTCTCAGGTCGATCACACCCAGCAGAATCAGGAAAATTGCACCGATCAGAAGAGCAATTACGGATGTCTCACCGATAGTACCTGCGATACGGCCGGTAAACATAGCCATTGTATCGCTATAAAGTGCTCCGCCTTTGATCACTGCCAGCGGAGTAGCTCCGGACACACCATCAAATGTGAAGCTTGTCATAGGACCTGTAAATGCAAGAAGCAGGAAGCATCGAGCACCAAGTGCCGGGTTCATGAAGTTCTGTCCAAGTCCGCCAAAAATCATTTTTACAACAACAATGGCAAATGCACCACCGATGATCGGAATGAAGAACGGTACGGTGTGGGACAGGTTCAGGCCGAGAAGTAAACCGGTAACGACACAGCTTAAATCACCTATGGTCTGTTTCTTATGTGCAATTTTGTTATATAAGTATTCGGATACCAGGCAGCTTGCGATAGAAACAACAACAACTGCCAATGCACGCGGTCCGAAATTGATAATACCAAATACAGTAGCCGGAAGTAATGCAATGATTACATAAAGCATGATTCTCTGTGTACTGTCTTTGGCTCTTATATGTGGTGATGATGTAACATTGTATAACTCACTCACAATAATCCACCTCTTTCTAACGTTTTTTATTTTTTCCGTCTGTTTGCAAGAATTGTTTTTCTCATGGATTTAATCGACTGTGCAAGATTTCTCTTTGCAGGACATGTAAAGCTGCAGCTTCCACATTCCACACACTCCATGCCGTGCCACTGTTCAAATGGCTCTTCCAGATGTTTTTCTGCATAATCAGCAAGTCTGGAAGGAACAATTCTGGATGGACATGCTTCTACACAACGACCACAGTTAATGCATGCTGTTGCATTCTGGCTTGCATCCTCAACCGCATCCTCTGTCAGACATAACAGTGCTGATGTTGTCTTGGTTGTCGGAACATCAAGTCCGAACATTGCAAATCCCATCATAGGACCGCCGGAGATTACTTTCTTCGGCTGAGTCTTAAATCCGCCTGCTGCTTCTACTAATTCTGCATAATTTGTTCCAATACAGACATAGAAGTTCTTAGGATCAGTGATCGCATCACCTGTAATAGTAACAATACGATGCATTAGCGGTCTGCCAAGCTTAACTGCATGATAAATAGCAACAATGGTATCAACATTATCTACGATACAGCCAGCATCAGCCGGAAGCATGGTAGAGTTGATCGCTCTGCCTGTTGTTGCGAAAATCAGCTGACGTTCAGAACCCTGCGGATATTTTGTCTTTAATGCTTTCACTTCCATTCTCGGTTCATCTTTTGTCAACTCTGTCAGTTTTGCAATACAATCCGGTTTGTTATCCTCGATACCGAAAATACCCTTTGCATTGTCAAACAGTGAAAGAATGATTCTCATTCCCTCGATTAATTTCTCCGGCTCCTCGACCATTCTTCTATAATCAGATGTCAGATACGGTTCACACTCTGCACAGTTTGCAATAATGTAGTCGATTTTTTCCGGTTCCTTCGGTGAGAGTTTTACATGTGTCGGGAATCCCGCACCACCCATACCTACGATACCGGCATTCTGAATCTTCTTGATGATCTCTTCTTTGCTCAGAGACGCTACATCGTCTACCGGTGTAAACTCCAGAGATTTAAACTCCCCGTCATTTTCAACCACGATAGAGTTCACCATGTCCCCGACTGCAACACGACGTGGCTCGATTGCCTTAACCGTGCCGGAAACTGTTGCATAAATCGGTGCAGATACGAAACCGCCTGCTTCAGCGATCATCTGTCCCTTCAATACAGCATCACCTACTGCAACCACTGGCTTTGCCGGTGCACCAATGTGCTGTGATAACGGATAAACCAGATCACCTTTGGGTAAATATTCCTGAATCGGTTTATCTTTCGACAAGTCCTTTCCATCATATGGATGGACACCGCCCTTAAAAGTACATAAGCCCATAACCTGTGCCCCACTTTCTCTAAAATAGTTTCCACAGAAAAATTATTAATTCTGCATAATATCGAAAAGTATTATAACACACTTCCAAAAAAAAGTATTAAAATCCATGCAATTTTTCTTTTGTATTGAAAAAAATACCAGACAAGCTATAATGAATTGGAATAAATACAAAACTACAGGAGAACGATGATAATATGATTACAAAACAGACAATTTTTTCATGCGCAGAGCTTGCTGATTCCATCCGGACTTTTCTGACCGCAGACACGCTTCTACTGGATATTGAAACTACCGGTCTGTCCGCTGCGCGGCATTTTATTTACTGTATTGGCTGTTCTTATCTGTCTCCGGACAAGAGTGACAGCATCACGGTTCAGCTTTTTTTTGCCGAAAAACAGGAACAGGAAGCAGAACTTCTGGCTGCACTGACAACACTCTTACAAACTCACAAAAGGATCATTACCTTCAATGGCAATTCCTTTGACCTTCCTTTTCTCAAAAAACGGTACGAAATAAATCATATCAATCAACCATTTTCCGATACTCAGTCGGTGGATCTGTACCGGGAAGCCTGTCATCTGAAGAACCTGATCCAATTACCGGATTACAAACAGAAATCCATTGAAACCTTTCTCGGTTGTTTTCGGGAAGATTCTTATACCGGCAAGGAACTGATCACCCAGTATCTTCTATATAATGAAAATCCTACAGAAGAATTGCTCCACAATCTCCTTCTGCACAATAGCGAAGATGTCCGTGGAATGTATGATCTGCTCACGATGCTTTGCTACTCTGATTTTTTGAGCGGAAATTTCCAGATTGAAACTGCAGTCCTCTCATCCACAGATCAAATATACTACTGTGACATCACGCTGTCCGTATCTTATGTGTTTCCTCAGAAAGTCACTGTTGTTCTGCCTGAAGCATCCCTTATGCTCCAGGGCAAGGAGGCACTGATCTCCTTTCCGGTTCATCATGGAAGCCTGCGGCACTATTTTGCAGACTACAAAAACTACTATTACCTACCGGAAGAACAGACCATCATCCATAAAAGTCTTGGTTCCTGTGTAGATCCCGATCATCGGGAAAAGGCGACAAAGCAAAACTGTTATCTGGAAAAAACCTGTCATTATCTCACACATTCTGTCCCCGATAAATCTAGCTATCTGCGCAAAGATTATTCTGATACTGCCACTTATTTTGAGTTTTCAAAAGTAACAGCCGTTCCGAACGAATCGTTACATTTTCCGGATACACAATTAAAGCAGCTGCAATCCTTTCTCTCATCTTATCTAAAACATCTCCTGCACTGAGTATCTACTTGCTAATTTCCTGTCAAACAAAAAGGAGAATGCTTTTGCATTCTCCTCTTTTCTATAACATTCTTAATTTGGTTAGAATCTTACTCTTCCTCAGCAGTCTCTGCCTCTGTATCCTGTGCGAGTGCTTTGATGCTCAGGCTGATTTTTCTGTCTGCTTCATCAAAATCAACGATTTTAGCTTCGATTTCCTGTCCGATGCTTAATACATCAGCAGGTTTCTCAACATGATCTCTGGAGATCTGGGAAACGTGAAGTAATGCATCAACACCCGGCGCAAGCTCGACAAATGCACCAAAGTCAGTCATACGAGCAACTTTACCAGTTACAACTGTACCAACCGCATATTTCTCAGCTGCGTTGTTCCAAGGATTCTCCTCTGGGAATTTAACGCTGAGTGCAATTTTAGTATCTTTGATATCTTTGATGAATACTTTTACAGTATCGCCAACTTTATAGATTTTCTTAGGATTGTCAACACGACCCCATGACATCTCAGAAATATGAAGTAATCCGTCAGCACCGCCAAGATCGATGAAAGCACCGAAGTCTGTGATATTCTTAACAGTTCCTACAATTACATCACCTACGTTGATTTTCTCTAATAACTCTTTCTGTTTACGCTCTTTTTCAGCAACCAGAAGCTGTTTTCTATCGCCGATGATACGTCTTCTTCTCGGATTGAACTCAGTTAATACAAACTGGATTTCCTGATCTTTATATTTGCTAAGATCTCTCTCATAAGTATCAGATACAAGGCTTGCAGGAATAAAGATTCTGGTCTCATCCAGAACAACACTTAAACCACCGTCTAACACCTGGCTTACAGTACCTGTTAATACTTCTTCGTTTTCAAATGCCTCTTTCAGACGCTCGCTGCCTTTTTCTGCTGCAAGACGTTTATATGTAAGGAGAACCTGTCCCTCACCATCGTTAACTTTCAGAACTTTTGCTTCCATTGTGTCACCAACAGAAACTACAGTAGTGAGGTCTACATTAGAGTCGTTTGTGTATTCGTTTCTGGTAATAATTCCGTCTGATTTATAGCCAATATTCAGGATAATTTCATCCGGTTTCACATCTATAACAGTGCCTTCGACTACCTCTCCATTTCTGATTGTTTTTAAAGATTCTTCCAACATTTGTTCAAAACTCATTTCTGACATATTTTTGAACCTCCTCAATAATATTATTTGGGGTAGAAGCCCCAGCTGTAATACCTACGTAGTCGAAACGCGAAAAGTCAGAATTCTCTAGATCTTCTTTCGTTTGTATAAAGTAAGTATTTCTACAATTTTCAGAGCAGATCTCATACAGTTTCCGTGTGTTGGAACTGCTTAACCCACCGATCACCAACATGGCATCCACTTTCGCAGAAAGCTCTTTTGCAGCTTCCTGACGTTCTTTTGTGGCACTACATATGGTATTATGTACGATGATCTCACTGTCCTTGTCCACCGTACTCTCACTATAATACCCTTTTTTTTGAATAATTTCAACAAGTTCTTGAAATTTATTGTAATTAAATGTTGTTTGCGCGACAATACAGATCTTTTTCCATACGTTCAGATCCAGCTTTTCCACATCTGATTCACAATTGATGACAACTGTACGATCTGCATGCGACCAGCCAACTATGCCCTGCACCTCCGGATGATCAACGCTTCCGACAATAATAACCAGGTAGCCTTTATCCGAATATTCCTGCACCAACCGGTGGATTTTCTTTACAAATGGGCAGGTAGCATCTATCACACGCAGTCCGTCTGCAACCAATGTCTCCTGTTCCGCTTTTGTCACACCATGGGAACGTATGATCACTGTGCCTTCCGCCTGCTCTTTTGCTTCCTCCAGCGAATGAATGACCTGAACTCCCTTTCGTTCCAGATCCGCGATCACTTCTTCATTATGAATGATCGGACCATATGTATACACGGGCGAATGTTCCACTGCTTCCTGATATACCGTATTCACCGCACGATTTACCCCGAAACAGAATCCCGCCATTTTTGCAAGTTCTACTTTCATGCCTCAAGCCCTGCCTTTTTCGCATATTCATAAATAACCTCCACCACTTCATCAATATTCAGTTCAGAGGAATCCAGCATTACAGCATCTTCTGCCGCTTTTAACGGTGCGATCTCCCGATGCATATCCCGATAATCACGCTCGCTGATATCTTTTTCGATTTCCGCCAGATCACAACACTCACCTTTTTCCACTAATTCGTCATACCTGCGTTTTGCCCGCACCTGCACACTGGCTGTCAGAAAGATCTTCAGTTGTGCATTCGGAAGCACACAGGTTCCAATATCACGTCCATCCATAATAACATCGTACTGTGCTGCCATATCCTGCTGAAGACTTAAAAGTTTTGCACGTACAAATCCATAACCACTTGTAGCAGATGCCATATTCCCCACTTCTTCCTGACGGATCTGATCTGAGATATCTTCTCCGTTTAACAGCACTTTCTGCACGCCGCCTTCATAAGCCAGTGTAACAGAAATATTTTCACAGGCTTCCCTGATTTTTTTTTCTTCCTCCGCCCGAATACCATGCTGCAAAAAGTAGTATCCCATGGCACGATACATAGCACCGGTATCCACATAAACAAAGGATATTTTTTTTGCCAGTTTTTTTGCTATCGTGCTTTTTCCGGCACCTGCCGGTCCATCAATTGCAATATTAAAACTCATCTGTTTCCAACCTCTCTCATCTATCATTTATTAATTTTCCATTTATCTATGAATATTCTTTAAAGATTCCTCTCAGTCTTCTCGACTGAGATAACAAATCTTTCTCATACTACTCGATACTCATACCTGCCAGATATCCGGTAGACCAGGCAATCTGCAGATTAAACCCACCGGTCACCGCATCCACATCAAGCATTTCACCGCACAGATACAGCCCCAGTACCAGTTTTGACTCCATTGTGGACGGATTTACTTCTTTGACTTTAATGCCACCTCTGGTAACAATGGCTTCTTCTATCCTGCCAAGTCCCGTGATCGTTCCGGGAAAATGTTTGAGCAGCATCAGAAGCCGATACCGTTCCTCCCTGGTAACGGAATGTACTTTTTTCTCCGGATCAATGCCGGACAGTTCGATCAGCACCGGTATCAATTTTGCCGGAACCAGCCCGTGCAGGGCATTTTTAAATTGTCGGTTCACATTTTCTGCAAAATCACGCTGCAGACGCTTGTCCAACTGTTCTTCCTCTAATGCCGGTTTGAGATCGATCTCAAAATGCAATTCCTGTTTCATATATTTATCCGGAATACAACTGCTGGCTGTCAGTATCAGAGGACCGCTGACACCCTGATGGGTAAAGAGCATTTCACCGAATTCAGAATACAATGTCTTTTTTCCGGACTTTACATAAAAAGTTACATTTTTTAAAGACAATCCCTGCAGCTGTGGAATATATTCCTCTGCTGTGGTCATTCCGATCAGGGAAGGCCGCAGCTCCGTCACCGTATGTCCAAGTTTTTTACACAGTTCAAATCCACTTCCATCAGACCCTGTCGTCGGATAAGACACACCTCCACAGGCAGCCACCACCGCATCAAATGCTTCGATCTGATTTTTTTGATGTGTATCATGACAATCCCATCGCACACCGGTCACTTTTGTACCGTCACTTACGATTTCCTGCACTTTGGTATTCAGACAGATACGCACTTTTTTTCTGTGCAGTTCATCCGTCAGTACACGGATTACGTCGGAAGCATGATCCGACTGTGGAAACACGCGATTTCCACGTTCAATTTTCATTTTCAGTCCAAGTCCTGCAAAATAATCCATCAGTGCATGATTATCAAAAGTATAAATTGCACTGTAAAGGAATTTTGCATTTTTCATGATCGCTGCAAACAGATCTTCGGTATCACAGGCATTGGTCAGGTTACACCGTCCTTTACCGGTAATATAAATCTTTTTACCCAGTTTTTCATTCTGTTCAAACAACGTTACACGATGCCCGTTTCCTGCTGCGATACACGCTGCCATCATTCCTCCGGCACCGCCGCCGATTACTGCCACTTTGCTCATCCATTTTCTCCGCTTCTATTCGTTAGTTTTCTTACATCACACAATATCATTCTGATATTCTGTCGTTTTTATTTCTCTATTCCGGAATCTTCCCGGTCTGCGTTATCTACTTTTCCATACCGCATTTTCATATGATCATCGATATAATTGATTTCATCACTCTCATATACCTGATATTCATTCCAGATATCTTCCAACGCTTCCAGTGTCTCAGCCACCTCACTCTGCTTTCTCATGCACAGGGCGACGATCAGTGCGTTGATCACACTCAGCGGAGCCACCAGGGAATCCACAATAGATGCCATATCGCTTTTTGCGATCAGATTGCAGGAAGAATACAGGTTCATCGGGGAATGCACACTATCGGTCAGTGTAATCACTTTTGCGCTCCGGTTATTGGCAAATTCCATGGCTTTTAACGTACGCATCGAATACCGCGGAAAACTGATCCCGATAATCACATCCTCCTCACTGATGCGCACCATCTGTTCAAACAGTTCACTGGAACTGCTGGTATGAAGCAGATGTACATTATCAAACATCAGATTGAAATAAAACGACATAAAACTTGCCAGTGGGGCACAGCTTCGGATTCCCACAATGTAAATATGTTTTGCATTTAAAATAATATCCAGCGCTGATTCAAAGGCATTCTGGTCAATCTGTTCCAGCGTACTCTTGATTTTTTCTGCATCAGACTGTAGCACTGTATCCAAAATCTTTGACTGGCTGATCCGCCCATAGGTCACTTCCATTCGCTGGATAGAATTCAGTTTATTACGCACCAGTTCTTCCAATGCTTTCTGAAATTCAGGATATCCACGATACCCGAGATGTGTCGCAAACCGCACAACCGTGGATTCACTGACTCCTACGACTTTTCCCAGCTTTTCTGCTGTCAGAAAAACCGCCTTGTCATAATTATCGGTAATATACGTGGACAACAGCTTCTGTCCCTTACTCATACTGCTATACTTTTCATTGATCCTGTTAATCAGTTCATTTGAATTATTCATGTTTCTTCTCCATTTTTTATCTGTTACACACAACATCATAACAGATATGATTTCCCCGTCTGGCTATGAATAAATCCGCACGGGCAATACCGTGTATAGTATACCTTATATTTTCCCAAGAAACAACAGAAAGAAAATATGTTTCAGACACCAACGATAAGTAAATTTCTCCACCGTTTCCACTACATACACTGGCTGTATCACAATCTGACAGCCATTCAGTAAAATACGATGTTCTCCGATCACATTTCCGGCTTTCACCGGAGCTTCCACGGTTTTGGGCAGATTCCATGTTTCCGTAATGACATCGGTATCTGACAATAACAGTTCCTGTCGCACAGTTTCTGTTTCCACCACAAAATGCTCCGGATATGTATATTTATATTTCTTTCTTCCTGTATCTTCCTCTTCTATTTTCACCCCGTTCCGGATCGGAATCTGCCTTTTCTCGCCGTCCGCACTGTACAACTGCCGTACATAGTGTTCATTCCCATATGCAATCAATTTTCTTGCATCCTCCCACTTATAGCCTTTGTTGTTCGGCCAGCCACAGGCCAGCAGCGCAAAGGTATATGTACGATCCTCTTTTCGATATGCTCCCACATAGCAATATCCCGCCTTCGCTGTAAAACCGGTTTTTCCGGATATCACACCTTCCACCATAGAAAGTAGCGCATTGTGATTATTTAATGTTGCCTGGAAGGTACCATCAATACTGCTGATTGTTTTTGAAACAGTCTGCGTAATTTTCAAAAACTTATCATTCTGAATGCAGGCTGCCATGATCCGGCTGAGATCATAGGCCGTTGTCTGATGTGCACCGCCCTCGTCTGATTTATCCAACCCGTTCGGTGTCACAAAGTGTGTATCCAGGCAGCCTAATTCTGCTGCACGCTCATTCATCTGCACTGCAAAATGCTGCACGCTTCCTGCCACATATTCAGCAATAGCCACGGCAGTATCGTTATGAGATTCCAACATCAGAGAATAGAGCAGATCTTCCAACAGAAACTGTGTTCCCACAGAACAGCCAAGCCGTACCTTCGGCATACTGCAGGCATATTCTGAAAAAGTCACCGAATCTCCTGTTTTTCCGCTTTCTATTGCCAGCAGACAGGTCATGATCTTTGTAGTACTGGCATTTGCCATAGGAGAATTTGCCTCTTTTCCATACAGGATCCGACCAGTATCTGCATCTGTCAAAACAGCACTTTTGGCATACAGATCCAGTTCCTCACAATGAAAATCTGAAAATTGATCCACGGTATCCATCTGCATCTGCGTTTCCGGCACACACCTTACTTCCGATCCGCTCATATATGCAGCATCAAGCGGCTGCTGTCCAAACACATTTTGGCAGAAGCCGGCAAGCAGATATACGACGCAAAAACATAGTTTTAAATATCGCTTCATAAAGCATTTATCCATTTTTTATTACTTCTATTCTATGTTTCGGATACTCTCTCATGAACAAAAACTGCCAGCAGCCTGTTATAGCTGCTGGCAGTTCAAGTCGAACGCACGTGAGACTTGGTGCGTGATTCTGGTCAGCGAAAGCTGACATATTCTTCGCAGAATCACTGCACATCCTCGCGGAGCGTTTATCTCTGATTCGGCATTTTCCATGCTTCATGATCAGTATGTAACAGTTCATGGGATTTGTGGGACAACGGTTTCTCAAAGAAATCTTCGTAAGCTTTTATTACGGATGGATTTTCATGGGAGAAACGAAGTGGATTCTTCTTATCCAGCTTGTACAGATTTCTTCCACGTACATCGGCCAGTTCCACGCCATCCGTGATTGGCTGTCCACCACCGCCGACACATCCGCCCGGACATGCCATCACTTCCACAAAATGATATTCGGCTTCACCGGATTGGATGCGCTCCATCAGTTTTCTTGTATTGCCAAGTCCACTGACAATCGCCGCTTTGATCTTAATGCCTGCGATTTCAACCTCTGCTTCTTTGATTCCCTCCATACCACGTACTACTTTGAACAGATCCGGATCCGGATTCTTGCCATTTAATACATAGTAAGCGGTTCTTAACGCTGCTTCCATGACACCACCGGTTGTACCGAAGATCACACCGGCGCCGGAACCAACACCCAGCGGCTGGTCAAATTCTTCTTCTTCCAGGAAAGCCGGTGAAATCAGTTCTGCTTTTAATACACGATCCAATTCTCTGGTTGTCAGAGAAATATCTACATCCTGTCCGGCTCCCGCATCGTTCATAACCGGAATTGCACACTCATGTTTCTTTGCCACACAAGGCATAATGGAAACACTGAAAATTCTGGAAGGATCCACATCCAATATCTGTGCGTAGTAGGATTTTGCCACTGCACCAAACATCTGCTGCGGAGATTTTGCCGTTGACAAATTCTTCACCATATCCGGATACTGGGATTTCACAAAACGCACCCATCCCGGACAGCAGGAAGTAAACATCGGCCAGGAATACTCATCCGCATGCGTCATACGCTCCAGGAATTCATTTCCCTCTTCCATAATAGTCAGATCTGCCGAGAAATTGGTATCAAATACATAGTCAACGCCAAGGGCACGTACCGCTGCTGCCATTCTCTTTTCTGTGGCCATCTCACGCGAAAGTCCAATTCCTTCCCCCCACGCTGAACGAACTGCCGGCGCGATCTGAACAACTACGATCTTCTCCGGATCATGTACGGCATCCATTAATTTGGCAATATCGTCACGCTCATGCAAAGCTCCCACCGGGCAATGTGTGATGCACTGACCGCAGACTGCACAGTCAGACTCTGTGATCTGTTTTCTTCCGGATACACCTACACTGGTACGTTTTCCTGTATTGATCACATCCCAGATCTTCAGCTCCTGTACTTTGTCACAGATTTGTACACAGCGCATGCACTTGATACATTTGCTTGCATCGCGAATAAGCGGAAAATCCTGCGGCCATTCATTCTGCTCATATTTTTCACCAAAAGGAACATCGCCGATATTCAGATCATTTGCCACACTCTGTAACGTACAGTTTCCGCTTCTGAGACAGGAAGCACAGTGTGCATCATGCTCAGACAGAATCAACTGTACATTCATACGGCGGGCATGCTGCGCTTTGTAGCTGTTTGTATATACAACCATGCCCTCCTCTACTGCTGTGTTGCAGGAAGCCACAAGTGTCTCCTTTCCTTCAACTTCTACTACGCAGACACGGCATGCTCCGATCTCATTGATTTCTTTCAAATAACACAATGTCGGAATCTTGATTCCGGCCTGAGCGGCAGCTGCCAGAATCGTAGTACCTTCCGGTACCTGAATTTTTTTATTATTGATCGTTAAATTTACCATTCGAACTCTCTGCCTCCTCTCAGTGTACCACAGCCATGACGATCGCATCGTAAGCAGCGGCTTGCTTCCTGTACTGCTTCTTCACAGCTCATCGGAAGTTCTATTCCTTCAAAGTTTGTCTTTCTCGCCCATGCTTCCACTTCCTGAAGGTTTACACGTCCGCACGGTACTTTATCATTCAACATCGGCTCCGGAATCTCCACATCACAGCTGATCGGATGATGATAACCAAGATACTCGTCGATATTTGCTGCAGCTGCTTTTCCTGCTGCGATCGCCTTGATCACGGTCGCCGGTCCGGATACACAATCACCACCGGCATAAACTCCTACCATATTTGCAGCTCCACCTTTATCTGCCGCAATACGTCCACGATTGACAGCCATTCCAAAATCAGCAAACGGCTCAGATACAATATCTTGTCCGATAGCAACCAGCACAATATCGCATTCCATACGCTCTTCCGGTTTATTGGCCTTACGCGGGGAAGGTCTGCCACCTTTTACCGGTCCGATAATCTGAGGCTGTACCCAAAGTGCACATGCATTTCCCTCTGCATCTGCCTCTACACGAAGCGGAGCTTTCAAAGTAACAAGTTCGATTCCCTCTGCGATCGCACCTTCCACTTCTGCCGGAAGTGCTGTCATATCTTCCTGACGTCTGCGGTAAACGATGCTTACTGTCTCCGCGTTTGCACGCATAGCTGTTCTCGCGCAATCCATAGCTACGTTTCCGCCACCTACGACAACGACACGTTTTCCGGTGTAATCCGGGTATGCTCCGTCACCAATCTCACGCAACATATCAACAGCAGAAATCACGTTTTTGCTGTCTTCCCCTTCAAGTCCGAGCTTTTTATCTGTATGTGCACCGATAGCCACGTAGATTGCATCGTACTCCTGCTGAATCTGTTTCAATTCTTCTGTTCCGATCGTTGTATTTAATTTCACATCCACACCGGTAGAAAGAATTGCATCGATATCCTCCTGCAAACGCTCCCGCGGGAAACGATAATTCGGAATACCATAACGCAGCATTCCACCAAGCTGCTTCTTCTCCTCAAATACTGTACACTGATGTCCCATCAACTGCAGGAAGTATGCACTTGTCAGACCACTTGGTCCACCACCGATGATTGCAACATTCTTGCCTGTAGATGGTGCACATGCCGGAACCGGTACTTTATCAGATGGTGCATTATCTACAATATAACGCTTCATACCACGGATATTGATGGAGTCATCAATAATATTTCTGCGGCAACGCGCCTCACATGGATGCTCACAGATCAGGGCACATGCCGTCGGGAACGGATTGTCTTTACGGATCAGGCGAACTGCATCCTCACAGCGTCCCTCACCTGCCAGTGCAATATATCCCGGAATATCCACATGCGCCGGACAAAGTGTGACACACGGGATCGGCTGTTCGAATGATCCAAGACATCTGTGGTCTGTAATATGTGAAATATAGTCTTCTCTGAAACCTTCCAGACCTGCCAACACCATACGTGCGGATTCAAACCCGATTGCACAGTCAGCAGAATTTTTGATATTTTCTGCGGTCTCTTCAATCAGTTCCAGTGTTTCCATTGTCGCTTCATTGTCCAGAACCTTCTCAAGAAGTCTCTCTAATTGTCCCAGACCAACGCGGCATGGAACACATTTTCCACATGTCTGTGCATGACACACTTTTAAGAATGCCAGCTGCATATCAACCGGACAGACTCCCGGTGGATTTGCCACAATTCGCTGTGTAAATTCTTTCATAAGCTGTTCTGTCGTAGAATTTACCTTGTCAGCTGATGCTACTGATAATCTGCTCATATCCTGTCCTCCTAAATCCTTTACCACTGTAAAGCAAGTATTTGTATATTTTTCACATATCTGCGTATGTTTTGCGATACTCATGTGTCAGATATTAATATATTATTGTATTTTTTTCAATACTGACAAAAGAGTGACCGGGTTTCCTGTTAGTCAGTTCAACCCGCTCACTCTTTTTATTTATTGTGCATAGTTCACATTTTTTTGTTTTTATAATTGGTTATTCTTGACAGTAGTTAATTCATTAACAAGATTCTTCAACGAGTTCATGCAAAATCATCGTATATTTTTGTGAACTTTTTTTCGCATTTTATATTGTCACAGTTTCAGTTGGAGCTGTACTTCTTCTTCTGCTTCCTGCTTTAACTCCTCCACTTTTTCCGGGTTCATATCCGGTAGTTCTTCTACGGACTGCACGTCAAAGCAACGAAGAAACTCTTCTGTGGTTCCGAACAGAATCGGCCGTCCCGGTGCATCCAGACGGCCAGCTTCCTGGATCAGCCCATATTCCAGTAATTTATTGATGGCATGCTCACAGGACACACCTCTGATTTTTTCAATTTCCACCCTGGTTACCGGCTGCTTGTATGCCACAATAGACAACGTTTCCAGCAATACATCGGTCAGTACCTGCTTTCTCGGCTGTTTTGCAATCCGAATCAGATATTCATACTGAGACGGCTTTGTACAAATCTGATAAGCACCATCCAGTTCCAAAATCTGCAGACCACAGTTGTCTGCCTGATACCGATCTGCCAGATTACGCAGGATCATCTCTGCCTCCCGCTCATTTACCTGGAGTGCAAATGCCAGTTTTTTTATTTCCACAGAGTCACCCATCGCAAACAGAATGGCCTCTGCGGCAGCTTCATATTCTTCTATTTTCATTTTTTAATTACTCCCGTATCTTTTCTTTAAGCATGCTGCCGGCCGGTTCAGACGGCAATCGTCCCACATCTGACATTGCCTGCCCGCAGACAGTAATATATATTTCATCAAACAACTGCTCCTGCACGATCCGGATCCTTCCGGTTTTCATAAACTCCAGCATCGCCAGAAACGTCACAATAATCTCTACCTTACTGCCCTGTCTTTCCAATAGTTCCCGGAAAGAAAAATGCGGATGCTCCTGACAGTATGTTTCCAGATAAATCATCTTCTCATCTAAAGAAACCTCTTCCCGTTCAATTTTCCCAAAACGGGATCGGATCGGATCCATCTTATCTACTTGTTTTCGCATTACTGATTCAAAAATAGCATGCAGTTTTTTCAGATCCCAACCGCGGGTCAGTTCTTCCAGATCCAACGGTTCTTCATAAGAACGCACTTCCTCCGGAATAGATTGATTTTTATACAACCGCCGTCCCGCATCAATCTGCCTGTCTTTCAGTTCCTGAGACATGTATTTGAACAGCTTGTACTGCAGCAGTTGTTCCATCAGTTCCGCACGTGGATCCACTTCATCCTCGTCTTCTGTTTCCTCTTTCGGAAGAAGCCATTTTGATTTGATTTCCAGCAGTGTCGCCGCCATTACCAAAAATTCGCTCATGATATTCAGATCCTGTCGCTGCATCTCCCGAATATATTCCAGATACTGATTTGTAATCTCGACAATCGGAATATCATAAATACTCACTTTATTTTTATCCAACAGATGAAGCAGAAGATCCAGGGGACCTTCGAATACTTCCAGTTTTACCTTTAATTCCATAGGCCAAATTTTCTCCAATCTTACACTATTGTACTGAATCCCCATAAAATTTCAAGGTTTTGTTCACATTTTCTATCATTCTTTTCTGTCTCTTCTTCCTGTTATTGCAATTCTATTACAGATATTATCAGTCCATACAAAATGTGCATAGATTTCACTTTACCCTCATACACTTAAAATAAATCATTCCAGCAGGTTGCTTATGAGATTCTTTCTTGGATTATTATTATCCCTGTCTCTTTGTTTTTCAACTCTTGTATACACTGTGAACGCACACTCTGAAAACAACATTTTTATGAATACAACCTCTGATGCAGATGCCGAAACCGCTTCTGACATCACTACGGAACATACAGCTGCACCGGTTCTCACACTGACTGCCTCGAGTGCACTGTTGATGGATGCCGCTACCGGAACGGTTTTATTTGAACAAAATGCTGCAAAAGAACGCCCGATTGCCAGTGTTACAAAAATCATGACACTTCTGCTGATCTTTCAGGCACTGCATAATCAGACCATTCAACTCGAAGACCTCATTCCGGTTTCTGCACACGCTGCCAGTATGGGCGGCTCTCAGGTTTACCTCGAAGAAGGAGAAACACAGACAGTAGAAACACTGATCAAATGTATCGTTGTTGCCAGTGCCAACGATGCCTGTGTCGCCATGGCTGAGCAGCTTGCCGGAAGCGAAGAAGCCTTTGTCCAGCAAATGAACGAAACAGCAGCTTCACTTGGCATGCTGCATACACACTTTGCCAACTGCTGTGGACTGGACACGGAAGGGCACTACTCCACGGCTTATGATATTGCATTGATGTCCCGGGAACTAACGGTAAATTATCCCGAAATTTTTGACTATACATCCATCTGGATGGAAGACATCACGCACCACACCGCCCGGGGAGACACATCATTTACCCTCAATAATACAAATCATCTGATCAAACAATACCCTTATGCAACCGGTCTGAAAACCGGTTTTACCTCGACAGCCGGTTTCTGCCTGTCCGCTACCGCCAGCAAAGACGGGATGGATTTCATCGCAGTCGTGCTGAACGCCCCCAGCAGCAAAGAACGGATGGCTGACATAAAAACGCTGTTTGAATGGGGATTTGCAAACTGTCAGGTATATACTGATGAAAACCTGGATTCTTTGCCAAAGCTCCCCGTTTCCAGAGGCCGACATTCTCAGCTGTCTCTGAAATATGAATCCGCTTTCTATCATCTGGATACTACAAATACCGCAGGAGAACTGGAAAAAAAAATAGAGCTTCCAGATTCCGTGGAAGCCCCGATCAAAAAAGGTGATATCATTGGCAAAGCCGTGTATACATTAAATGACAACACGGTTGGTTCTGTGAATCTGCTGGCATCCGAGTCCATTCCACTGATCACGCTGAAGGATACCTGCCAGCAGCTTCTGCACCGCTTTTTCCTGTCAGAACCAGACTGAATTTCATTTAAGAATGCCCCTGGCATTCTTGATGCACACCACCTGCAGAGGTGAGAGTCATCTCACATCTGATATACTGATAACAGCCTCTGTAAATCCACCGTTCCCCAACACTTGAAGCTTTCGTCAATACCGGAGTGATCTGCACTGCGATACAACTGCAGTTTCACTTCATTTGGCATCATGGCCGGATATTTACACAGCAACAGTGCAATCATCCCTGATACCACAGGTACCGCCATAGAAGTACCACTTTTTCTGATATAGGTGCCCGGTCTCGTACCACAGCTGATAATATCAGTTCCGGGCATCAGAATCTCCGGTTTCACTACACAGGATTCCGTAGGACCGCGTCCGGAATAAAGACTTGGTTCCCGCTTTCTCTCATTTATAGTATCCAGACTGCCAACTGTAATAATTTTCTTTGATACCCCGGGGCTGGTCACAGTATTCTCTCCGGGACCATTATTTCCGGCTGCTGCCAGAACAACAATCCCCTGATCCCACGCCTGCTCCACACTTCGCAAAAGACGCTGCTGCAATTCTGGCCGCACCCGTTCCCGCATACCGACAGATATATTGATAACCCGGATCTTCTGTGCATGGTTCTGATTGTATTTCATAATATCTTCAACCGCCTGACAAATATCCAGAATTTTTCCATTCCCATTCTTATCCAGTACTTTATATCCCTGCAGATAACAGCCCGGGGCCACACCGTGAACGGCTCCTTTTCCACCCGCTCCTATAATTCCGCTGATATGTGTTCCATGACCATTATCGTCATAAGGTTGCTGCCTCTGCCTGATATAATCCCGGAATCCCCGAATTCTCCCTTGCAGATCCGAATGTGGATAAATACCTGTATCCAGCACAGCCACCAGGATTCCCTGTCCGAAAATGCCCTGCCGATATGCTGCCGAAGCATGAATGTATGCTAATATTTTTTCCATATAGTAGTATATTCCATCAACATGCATTGCGTTCGTTTTATTAGCAAGAATCCCTTCTCGTGCGGGTGTGCATCGGTTGTACGAAGTGCTTTTGTTTGATAGAAAATTCATCGTGATCGTATCAATCAAAAAACCGATGAGCAGATTGCCCATCGGTTTTCTTTTCACTATAATTTATTTTACATCTTTCATACTGAAGCTCATTCTGCCCATCTTGTCTTTTCCAAGGCATACAACAGTTACCTTGTCACCAAGTGTCAGAACATCTTCTACACGATTGATACGCTCTTTTGAAATCTTGGAAATATGAACCATTCCCTCTTTACCCGGAGCAAACTCGATAAATGCACCAAACTCTTTGATGCTTACGACTTTACCGGAAAGAATCTGTCCTGCCTCGAAATCTGTCACAATGATGCGGATCAGTTCTGCAGCACGATCCATCATATCTGCATCGGTACCGCAGATAGATACAGAACCCTCATCTGTAATATCAATCTTAACACCTGTCTGCTCAATGATGGCATTAATGGTCTTTCCTCTCTGACCAACGACATCACCAATCTTCTGCGGATCAATCTGCATAGAGATGATCTTCGGTGCATATTTGCCAACCTGTGCTCTCGGCTCAGCAATAGCAGGTAACATAACTTCATCCAGAATGTAAAGTCTTGCTTCACGTGTTCTTGCGATAGCTTCCTCTACAATCGGTCTTGTCAGTCCGTGGATCTTGATATCCATCTGGATTGCTGTGATGCCATCACGTGTTCCGGCTACCTTAAAGTCCATATCGCCAAAAAAGTCTTCCAGACCCTGAATATCTGTCAGAACAATGTAATCATCATCTGTCTCACCTGTTACCAGACCACAGGAAATTCCTGCAACCGGTTTCTTGATCGGTACACCTGCTGCCATCAGAGACATTGTAGATGCACAAATACTTGCCTGAGAAGTAGATCCATTGGATTCAAAAGTCTCAGATACTGTACGGATCGCATACGGGAACTCTTCTTCACTCGGAAGTACCGGTACCAATGCTTTCTCAGCCAGTGCTCCATGTCCGATCTCACGACGTCCCGGTCCTCTGGACGGTTTTGTTTCACCAACAGAGTAAGATGGGAAATTATAATGATGCATATAACGTTTGCTTGTAATATTCTCATCCAGTCCGTCTACTTTCTGAACTTCAGATAACGGAGCCAGAGTGGTGATGGTACAGATCTGTGTCTGACCACGGGTAAACATTGCAGAACCATGAACTCTCGGAATCAGGTCTACTTCTGCTGCCAGAGGGCGAATCTGTGTGATTGCACGACCATCCGGACGTTTTTGATCTTTTAAGATCATCTTACGAACAGTTTTTTTCTGATACTGATATACAGCTTCACCGAGAACCGCAAGCCACTCTTCATTCTCTGCAAATGCCTCTTCCAGTTTTTCTGTAATGGCACGGATATTTTCCTCTCGAACCTGTTTTACATCTGTAAATACAGCCTCTTCCATCTCTGCCGGTGTGACAATCTCGCGCATTGCCGCGAACATTTCTTCCGGAACAGCACAGCTTGTATATGCATGTTTCTCTTTTCCGATCTCAGCAACCATATTACTGATGAACGCAATGATTGTCTGATTAATCTCATGTGCCATATAAATTGCTTCAATCATTTTTTCTTCTTTGATCTCGTTTGCGCCAGCCTCGATCATGATTACTTTCTCAGAGGTGGAAGCAACTGTCAGCTGAAGGTCGCCGTTATCCCAGTCTGCCTGAGACGGATTAACAACGAATTCGCCGTTTACCATACCGATCTGCGTGGTTGCACATGGTCCGCAGAACGGAATATCAGAAATACTTGTTGCAATAGCTGAACCTAACATAGCAAGCAGCTCCGGACGGCACTCCGGATCAACACTCATTACCATGTTATTTAAAGTAACATCATTTCTATAGTCTTTCGGGAATAACGGACGCATCGGACGATCGATTACTCGTGCTGTCAGAACAGCATTTTCAGATGCCTTTCCCTCACGTTTATTGAATCCTCCCGGAATTTTTCCTACGGAGTACATTTTCTCTTCGAACTCTACGCTCAACGGGAAGAAATCAATTCCCTCACGTGGTTTCTCAGATGCAGTTGCTGTAGATAATACAACTGTATCACCATAATGCATAAGTGCTGCTCCATTTGCCTGTGCAGCTACACGACCGACATCAACACTTAATGTTCTTCCGGCCAGTTCCATTGAATAGGTTTTCTTCATTATCTTCTCTCCTTCTTTACTGTGGCAGGAGACCCGAAACTACTGATCTGTACAAAGAGAGCTATTTCATGAGCAAAAACAGTAACAAGGCTACGAAGAAGCCAAGAAAGGGCGTTTTGCGAATGATTTTGAAATGCGCGTGTGAACTGTAAAAATCTCCTTTTGTACACATCAGCGGTCTCGGATAAACCCTCCCGCCAATCCAAAATAGAGCGGAAATACCGCTCTATTCTGACAGCTATCCTGTTATTATTTTCTGATGCCTAATTTTGCGATCAGTGCACGATAACCTTCCAGATCTTTTTTCTGAAGGTAAGCAAGCATACCACGTCTCTGACCAACCATTTTCAGAAGACCTCTTCTGGAATGATGATCCTTCGGGTTCTCTTTCAGATGCTCTGTGAGTTCCTGGATTCTTGCTGTTAAGATTGCGATCTGTACTTCCGGTGATCCTGTATCGTTTGGTGTTCTACCATACTCTGCCATAATCGCTGCTTTTTTTTCTTTTGAAATCATCTTGATTTCCTCCTTCATTTTTTATAATCGCCCAATAATGCGTGTCTACCAAGTACCGGTCGGAGTGTCCGGGTACTGAGTACGGGCTGTTTACTCACGCCTAATCAATATATCATATTCAATCTGACTTGTAAACCATTTTCTGTAAAACATTTTCTACGTCTGCGGTAAAACGGACATTCGCAATCCGCTTTCGCTACTTGCTCATGAACGCAGTCGCTTTGCGCTCCGTCAGTGGGAGCTTTTAATTCCCACTGATTAAGCATCCCCCTTACCCAACGCTTAACGCTCTACGCACTTGAAGCTGGGGAATGCTTATTCTGCGTTCAAATATTTCTTACAAACCAGAATATCCCGATCCATCTGTGCTTTCAGTTCTGCAAGTGAACCAAACTTCTGCTCCGGACGAATAAATTTTAGAAAGGATACGCGGATATCCTTGCCATATAAATCTCCGGAATAATCAAATAAAAACGTTTCAACCCCCATAGGATTTATTCCTTCAATGGTCGGTTTACAACCTACGTTACTGATACCGTCATACTGTTTTCCTTCTGCCAGCACTTTCACTGCATATACCCCTTTGGGCGGAAGCAGTTTAAATGTTTCCGGCCGCTGGTTGGCAGTTGGAATCCCGATGGTCCGTCCAATCTCGTTGCCATGCAGGACCGGACCTGTGAGGAAATAGGAATACCCTAGCAGATAGTTTGCCTCCTCCATATCACCCTCTGCGATTCTGGCACGGATACGGGTACTGCTGATATCCTCCCCCTTATACTGCTTCTTTTTGACGATCACTGCCTCATATCCCAGGTCATCCGCATATTGCTGTAATTCCCGGTAAGTACCGGAGCGCTGATAACCAAAATGGAAATCCGTTCCGGCAACAATCATCTTTACATTGATTTTCTCTTTCAGCATCTGCAAAAATGCATATGGTGAAAGCTGTCGGAACTCGTCCGTAAACGGACACTCAACCAGATAATCCACTCCAGCTTCCGCAAAAATATGTGCTTTTTCCTCATTGGTAGACAATACACTGTATGCATCTTTGTGAATTGCTTTCGGCGGAATATCAAATGTAAAAATCACACATTTGAGCCCCTGTTCTTTTCCCTTCTGCATAGCATCCATCAGATAACGGTGTCCGGTATGCAGACCATCAAATTTTCCGAGGGTAATCACTGAAGGTTCTTCTATTTTAAAATCCAAAGTATCTTTTATATATTTCATCACTGATTGTCAATCCTCTAAAAACATTTTTGAAGGACGGTACAGACCAAGTGTTTCCTGATATTCATACACTGCTGCAAATCTTCCGTCCGACATACGGACACGCACAAGCATGCCGTTCTGCGGTACAATATACTCAGCAAACTGCTCCGGTGCCATTTTATTTCCGTTTTTCAACATCACATCAAACACCGGCTTTGCTGTCAGCACTGGATATACGAAAAACACCTGTTCTACCGGCGTAATCACTTCTGCCAAGGAACCTGCAGCTTTGTATGACTGAATTTCATCCAACGTATGTGCCTCATCCAATACAAAGCCTGCAGCCTGTAAGCGGAGCAGACTTTTCATTGCCGCACCGCAGCCAAACTTCTGTCCGATATCATGACACAGTGTACGGATATAAGTTCCTTTCGAACAGGATACTGTCAGTTCAATCTCCGGCAATTCCACACGTTCAATACGAATCTCATAAATAGTTACCGGACGTGCTTTTCGTTCCACTGTCACACCTGCTCTGGCCAGATCACACAGTTTCTTTCCATTTACTTTCAATGCAGAATACATCGGAGGCACCTGCATGATTTCGCCCTGAAAAGTCCGAATCACATCCCGGATTTCAGTCTCTGTCAGCACAGGGACTTCACAGGCTGACAGAACGGTTCCTGTCAGATCCTGGGTATCAGTTTCTATGCCAAGTTGCATCACCGCCCGATAGACCTTATCCGAATCAGTCAGCATATCACATACTTTTGTGGCTTTTCCAAGACATACCGGTAAAACACCTTCCGCATCCGGGTCCAATGTTCCGGTATGTCCGATCTTCTTTTGTCCACAGATGCCCCGCATCCGTGCCACCACATCAAAAGATGTATATCCCTTTTCTTTGTATACATTTATGATTCCGTTATACATCCATCTTCCTCTGTATCTTTATCTTTCAGCTGCTTTTTCATCTTTGCCAGCACTTTTTTGAGTATTTCATCCGGTTTTCCTTCCATGGATACCCCGGCAGCCCGACTGTGACCGCCTCCGCCAAACTCCATTGCAATCTGTGCCACATCCATATAGGAAGCAGAACGCAGACTTACCTTATATGTATCGTTTTCATTCGGATATACAAACACCGCCGCTTCTACACCTGCCGTAGAACGAAGAGTGCTGACAATTCCATCAAGATCCTTTGGTTCTACATGGAATTTCTCTAACTGTTTCCGTTTGACCACACTGGAAATACAAGTTCCATCAAAATGAAGTTCTGCATCCATCAGCGCTTTTCCAAGAATCTGCTGCTGCGCAAAAGTGCGAATATAAAATGTATCATCTACGATTCTGGAATAATCGATTCCTTTGTCCATCAATTGACCCGCAATCTCCATTGTTTTGGAAGAAGTGCAGGAATACTGAAACACTCCGGTATCATGTACGATGCCAAGATAAATACACTCAGCGATTTCCTTTGTGATCCTGCTCTCATCCATCAGCTGATATACCAGTTCTGAGGTAGAACTTGCATTTGGGAAAATGTAATTAAAATCAGCAAATGACTGGTTACTGATATGATGATCCACACAAAACGTACTTTTTGCCACTTCAAAATACTGCCCGGACAAACCAAGGCGGTCCACATCACCACAGTCCAGTGCAATGAACAGATCATACTCTTTTTTTCCATCCGTCGACTTCATGTGACGGATTTTGTCTGCATTTTTCAAAAACAGAAATTTCTCCGGAATCGGTTCCAGATACAGATCAGCCATAATAGTCGGATAATTATCACAAATGTAATTGTATACAGCCAGACAGGATCCCACACAGTCACCATCCGGCCGGATATGACCGGATATGGCAACGGTAGTAATCCCATCCAGATATGAATCTAATGAAATCATGGTCATCCTCTTATTCTTCCTCTTTACCACCTGTCAGTGCATCAATCTTTTTGGACATTTCAATTCCATACTCAATGGATTCATCCAGAATGAATCTCAATTCCGGAGTATTTCTCAGATTCAGAGACTGCGCCAGGCAACGGCGTGCATAGCCGGCTGCATTTTTCAATCCTGCAATCGTATCTTCTTTTTCCTTTTTGTCACCAAGAACACTAATGTATACTTTACAGGTTTTGAGATCCGGTGCAACCTGCACCGCTGACACAGTGGTCAGCGGATGAATCCGCGGGTCTTTGATCTCATTGCGGATAATGGTTGATAATTCACGCATCACTTCTTCGTTTAACCGGGTATTTTTAATACTGTTTTTTCTCATATTTTATCATCTCCAGCCTATCTCGGTACTTCTACCATCTTATATGCTTCTACGATATCAAACTCTGCAATATCATTAAATCCATCAAATACCAGGCCGCACTCGTAACCGGCTTTTACTTCTTTGACATCATCTTTGAAACGTTTCAGGGATGCAAGATCGCCCTCAAAGATCTGTTTTCCTTCTCTTGTAATACGAACCTTGCAATTACGCTCAAATACACCATCCAGTACATAGGAACCTGCGATGTTGCCGACACCGGAAGCTTTGAAGATCTGACGTACTTCTGCGTGACCGATGACTTTTTCTTCAAAGATTGGATCCAGCATACCTTTCATGGCAGCCTCAATATCTTCGATAGCTTTGTAGATTACAGAGTACAAACGGATATCTACTTTTTCCTGCTCTGCAGTCGCTTTTGCGGTCATATCCGGTTTTACATTAAATCCAATGATGATCGCATTAGATGCCGAAGCCAGGGAAACATCGGACTCATTGATCGCACCAACACCTCCATGGATTACTTTTACAACAACTTCCTCGTTGGAAAGTTTTGTCAGACTCTGTTTTACCGCTTCTACAGAACCCTGAACATCTGCTTTTACGATCAGTTCAAGTTCTTTTAAATTACCAGTCTGGATCTGTGAAAACAAATCGTCCAGTGACATTCTGGATCTGGTTTCTTCCAGCATTTTCTCTCTGTTCTGAGATACAAAAGTCTCTGCAAAGCTTCTTGCATCTTTCTCAGAATCACATGCCACGAATACTTCACCTGCATTCGGAACATTATTCAGACCAAGAATTTCAACCGGAGTGGAAGGACCAGCCTCTTTGACTCTTCTTCCCTTATCATCGATCATAGCACGGACTTTACCATAGCTGCTTCCTGCAGCAATCGGCTCGCCGACTTTCAGAGTACCTTTCTGAACAAGGACGGTTGCAACAACACCACGGCCTTTGTCCAGCTGTGCCTCGATCACCAAACCACGCGCATTTCTCTTCGGATTTGCTTTCAGTTCCAGGATATCTGCTGTCAGTAATACCATTTCAAGAAGCTCTGTGATTCCTTCACCAGTACGTGCAGATACCGGTACACAGATCGTGCTTCCGCCCCAGTCTTCCGGAATCAGTCCCTGCTCAGCAAGACCCTGTTTTACATAATCAATATTTGCACTCTCTTTATCGATCTTGTTGATCGCTACGATAATCTCGATACCGGCTGCTTTTGCATGGCTGATGGCTTCTACCGTCTGAGGCATGATACCGTCATCTGCCGCAACTACCAGAATTGCGATATCTGTGGCATTTGCACCACGCATACGCATAGCAGTAAATGCTTCATGACCCGGCGTGTCCAGAAATGTAATCTTCTGTCCATTGATTTTTACAACAGATGCACCGATGTGCTGTGTAATACCACCAGCCTCACGATCCGTTACATGTGTCTCGCGGATAGCATCCAGCAGAGAAGTTTTACCATGGTCAACGTGTCCCATTACACATACAACCGGCGGTCTGGAAATCAGTGTGTTTTCATCCTCTTCTTCCTCTTTCAGAAGTTCTGCGATGACGTCCACTTTCTCCTCCTGCTCAGCGATACAGTTGAACTCCAGTGCGATTTCTTCTGCTTTTTCGTAATCAATCTCCTGATTTACGGTTGCAAGAATGCCCTGCATAAATAATTTTTCTACAACTTTGGAAGCCGGCACATCGATACGTTCTGCCAGTTCACGTATCGTCATCACTTCCGGAAGTGCAATGCTGCGAACCTCATCGGCCTTTTTCTCTGCCTGCGGCTGCGGCTGTGCATTCCGCTTTTTATGTCCGGTTTTTTTCTCCAGATTTACATACTGCTCCTGCTTCCTATTCTTTCTTTCATAATCCTGTTTATTTTTCTTTTTATTTGCGTGTGTATTTTCTTTTCCGCGCAACTCCTCGATCGGAGCCTTTGCGCTGTCACGGTTCATACGTGAAATTTCCTGATCTAAGCGTCCTCTCGTCTCTCTTGAACGATTCTGACCGTCCTGTCGATTGTTTCGATTACCTCCAAAACTATTACCGCCGCCGCGATTACCCTGGAAACCTTTTTGATTATTGTTGTCTTTTCTTTCATAACGGCCATTTCTATCACCATTTTCCTGTCTCTGCGGTCTGTCGCCAAATCTTCTCTGCGGTCTGTCGCCATTATTTCTCTGCTGGCGGTCTCCGTCGTAACGTGATCTGTCTCCGTTGTTTCGCTGTTGACGCTCACCATCGTAACGCGATCTGTCGCCATTATTTCTCTGCGGACGGTCTCCGTCGTAACGCGGTCTGTCTCCGTTATTTCGCTGTGGACGATCACCATTATTATTACGTGGTCTGTCTCCATTATTTCGCTGTGGACGATCACCGTTGCGTTCATTACGGTTTCCATTATTTGGACGGCGATTACCCATCTTGCTGTTCTGCGGATTGTATACAGCTGAAATACTTGCTTTCTTTTTCGGGCGCTCTTTCTTATCATCCGTGCTGTCCTGTTTACCGTATTTTCCTCTGATCAGTGACACTGCATTGTCTTCCAGTGAACTTAAATTTGTTACTTCTATATTATGTCCATGAAGGAAATTAATAACCTCCTTCGCAGTCACATCATATTCTTTTGCAATTTCGTGAACTCTAATTTTTGCCATTCCAGATCCTCCCTATTCAGTTGTTGGTCTATTGTCAAGCTGCTTCATGACAGACTTTGCAAATCCCGGCTGCAGAACTGCTACCATAGAACGGTATTCCTTGCCAATACAATGACCGAGATCATCTTTGCTTCCGTAAACATACAGAGGTGTCTCATAAAAAGCTGTCATATTTTTCATTTTTTTCTTTGTATTATCAGAAGCATCCTCTGCCACGATCACCAGGCTCGCCAGCCCCCCTTTTACTGCTTTCTCTACCGCATACTCACCGCTGGCAATACAGCCGGCTTTCTGCGCAAGGCCCAGACTGGATAAAATTCTGTTATTCTGCAATCGTTTTCATCTCCTCTGCCAATTCTGCGACTATTTCTTTTGGTATACTCATTTTGAATGATCGTTCCAATCCGTGATTTTTCACTGCCAGTTCCAGACAGTCCGGATTTTTGCACAAATATGCACCGCGGCCGTTTTTCCGGCCAGCCGGATCGATACAGAATGTATTATCCTGCATTTTCAAAACACGGATCAGATCTCTTTTTTCCCGCATTTCATGACACCCCACACACATGCGCATCGGATTTTTTTTAGTCATTCTCACTATCCTCTTCTCCTGCAAATTCATCTTCTTCATATTCATAAGATTCATCTTCTGCAGGTTCGTCATAAGCTGTATCCTCAAAATCCTCATCCAGATTCAGTTCATCTTCTGTAAGCGCATCATCCTCATAATCTTCTTCATAATCCATGAAGTCACCGGCTTCTCTTGCCTGTGTCTCGCTCTTAATGTCGATCTTGAATCCGGTCAGACGGGCCGCAAGGCGCGCATTCTGTCCCTCTTTACCGATAGCCAGGGAAAGCTGATAATCCGGAACAACAACTTTTGCTTTATTTTCTTCAGCATCTGCGATAACAGAAATTACTTTTGCCGGACTTAAAGCGTTCTCGATCAGCATAGCCGGATTTTCGTTCCAGTTGATGATATCGATTTTTTCACCATTTAACTCTTCTACGATCGCGTTGACACGCGCACCGTTCATGCCGACACATGCTCCTACCGGATCTACATCCGGATCATTGGACCATACCGCCATCTTGGTACGACTTCCAGCCTCACGAGCAATGCTCTTGATCTCCACAATTCCGTCACGAACTTCTGCAACTTCTGCCTCAAACAGACGTTTCACCAGTTCCGGATGTGTTCTGGACACAAGTACTTTCGGTCCTTTGGAGGTTGATTTCACATCCATGACATATACTTTAATACGATCTGTCGGCTCAAATGTCTCTCCCGGGATCATCTCGTTTTCACTTAAAACAGCATCCACTTTGCCAAGGTTAATGCTTACATTATTGCCGATATAACGCTGAACGATACCTGTTACGATATCTTTTGATTTTCCGTAATACTGATCATAGATCACTTTCCGCTCTTCTTCACGGATTTTCTGTAAAATAACATTCTTAGCATTCTGCGTAGCAATACGTCCAAAATCTTTGGAATGGATTTCCTCATGGATCACATCGCCAAGTCCGTGTGTACCGTTCATCATCATTGCTTCAGCAAAGCTGATCTCTGTCAGCGGATCTGTTACTTCCTGTACTACAGTTTTCTCTGCCCATACATGATATTCGCAGGTCTCAGGATCAATCGTAACTTTGATATTGTCCGCTTTTCCGAAATGATTTTTACATGCGGTCAGTAACGAATTCTCGATTGCCTCCAGAAGTGTCTCTTTGCTGATATTTTTTTCTTTCTCTAAAATTGTTAATGCTTCCAGTAATTCTCTGCTGTCAGAGTTTTTGCTGTTTTTGCTGGTTTTAGCCATTTTTTCTTTTCCTCCTGTTCTTCGAATGCCTAAAAATCAAATGCCAGTCTGATCAGTGCAATTTCATTTTTCTGAAATGTCAGTTCTTCATCTTCTTCCGTACAAATTGTAACGGTATCGTCTGTATATCCAGTCAGAACTCCGTAAAACTCTTTCTGACGATTAATTGCACGGTAGGTACGAATCTCCAGTTCCTTTCCCATACTGCGGACATAATCTTTTTCTTTTTTCAGTGGTCTGCCCAGTCCCGGCGAACTCACTTCAAACACATAAGAATCTGAAATAAAGTCTTCCTCATCCAGCAGATCGTTCATTCTGCGGGCAACTGCTTCACAATCATTAACGGTAATACCGCCTTCTTTATCAATATAAGCACGCAGGTACCAGGTACTGCCTTCCTTTACATACTCCACATCCACCAGTTCAAAATGCATTTCTTCTATAATAGGAAGTAATAATGCTTCTGTGCGCGCTTCATATTCTTCTCTTTTTGACATTTTGTCACCTTCTTTCTCAGGTTTCACCATAACAACAACGAAGAGTGGACTCACGCCCACTCTTACTACTTACAATATATTCTTATATAAAGATAGCACATTCTCCTCAAAGATGCAAGTTTTTTTTACGCAATTCCCGGTTTTACAGTTCTCACGTTCTGCCGGTCAATATATCCACATGCCCGCAGGCCCCGCTCAATGACTCTGGTCCACTCCGTTTCTGACAACACACGTACTGAACTGTCATCCAGTTCAACCACATGTTCTTCCGGACGTTTTTCCGTCACATATGTTACTTCATATAAATTCACACGGCTGATTGCACCAATTTCTTCCAACAGATTCACCATTCGATACACGGTAGCTGTTCCGATTTTGGGATCAATTTTTGATGCTTTATAATAAATTTCTTTGCAGCTGCTGCAATTGCCACTCAGAATAACATCCATTAAAACCATTCTCTGCTTTGTGATACGACATCCGTTTTCTTTTAATCGCTCCACGATTCTGTCTTTCTGCATCTGTGTCCGATAATAGTTTTCTGTCTTTTCCAACTCTGTTGCCTGCATACTAGATTCCCTTTCTCTATCTTGTTTTAGTATAAAGCAACATTCGTTAGGTGTCAATAATTATTTTTATCTGGCACTTATTGCAAGTAATCACAGCATACCAAAAAGAGACTCTTTGAAACCGATACTTGCTTCTGACCGTTTTCAAAGAGTCTCTCATTCTTTCGTCTGCATAAAAGGATGGGGGCACACCCCCTTCCGCCCTAATTGCTACGCGCCAAGCAGTGCGCAGTAAAATTCTGCCGCACAGGAAAACGTTTCCTGCCGGATCGGTGCGATGATCTCCCGTACACTTAAATAGTGCTCCATATCCACTTTGACAATTTCATCACCAATCTGTTCCAATATCTCCTGTTTACTAATAGGATAAGAGACATTTGCCATCCGTTTGTGCAGTAAATGTAACATTCCTTTAAACTGTGCCATCATCGCCACCTCGCTTATAAGCTGTATAATCCGAAGTATCCAGTCCTCTGCCCGCATATGGATGGCTGGAAGCACCACGATGTACATAAGAATACATCGGTGCAGAATGGACTGCCTGACTGCGCATGGCATCGATAATCCCCGGATACAAATCTGCTTTGATCATGGATGGTGCTCCATTTGCACCCTCGCAAATCACATTTCCGTCCGGCCCCAGGATCATACTGCGGCCAAAACAGGAAAAATTCTCATTTTCTGCTGTTCCGGAGCAGTTGACAGCAACTACATACACCTGATTAAAATACGCTCCGGATTTATTGGTGATCTCCCAGGCATTCTGCCACGGATCCATATAGTGAGTCGGACGGATAATTACATTTGCCCCCTGCACCGCTGCTTCGCGCCACATTTCCGGATAATCGCCATCTGCACAGATGATGATACCAAGTTTTGCACCTTTCGGTCCGTCGCATACCGTACAGCTGCGTCCCGGTATAGAACCCTCGAAAGGAATCCACGGATTCATCTTATCATAACGGTGAATGATCTCACCTTTGTCATTGATCACAATAGCCGTATTGGTAAAATTGTTCTGTTCATCCACGCGAAGCAGAAAATCAAACACACCGTACACTTCCAGTTCCGCACATTTTTCCTGAAACTTTTTAATCTGCGGGCTGTCCATAGTAAGCAGAGCTTTTTCCCATCCAAACTGCGGAAATCCCTGAATGCACGCCTCCGGTGCCACAAACAGATCAAATCCCGGGAAACCGCCGGATGCCCGATCCATAAAGGAAAGCAGTACATCAGTATTTCGATCTACTTCTTCCATACTCATAGCGCCAATAGGTGCATACTGTGCACCAACTACGGTCAGGCATTCCGTCTCAATTTTCCCATTAATTCCAAATACATTTCCCCTGTTCATAATTGTATCCTTCTATCGCCTTTATCACAGATCTTATCTCCGATAAAGTAAATCACACATGCCGCAATAATAGAATTGACAGAACCAATACCAACCGGCACTTTCAGGCCGATCACGGCACCTGCAACAACTGCAAGAACTGCATACCATTTTGCAGTTTTCATATTTGTTGTATCATTATCCTGATAACGATTCTGATGCATGAAATAATCTGTGATCACCACACCACCGACTGGCGGAATCGCATATCCCATGAACGTCAGCCAGGAAGTAAAGTTATAATATAACCAGACAGAAGCTACGATTCCAATCATGCCGCTGACAAGTACCATTTTCTTTTTGGAGTATCCTGTGATATTGGAAAGCCCAAGCCCGCAGGAATATAATCCGTTATCTGCTGTGGTCCAGATATTTAATCCAAGTACGATGATCGCCGGAAGTGCTAATCCCTGTGCGATCATAATATAAAAGATATCTGCCTGTCCGGTTACAGAACCACCCACTGCTCCAAAAACGAACATCAGAGAGTTTCCTACAAAAAATGCAATCACAGTTGCGATAACAGCAATTTTCTTAGTTTTTGCAAAACGTGTATAATTCGGAGTTGTTGTACCTCCACTGATGAATGAACCTACAACGAGTGTAATGGCTGTTGCCAGTGTGATCGGATTCTGTGGTTCAGCTGCAAACAAACTATCAATTCCACCCATTGAAGATACTCCAAGTCCTACGGAAATACAGCCCAGGATACCGACTGCCGGAACTGCGATCCAGCTTATAATTTCCAGCGACTTAATACCAAAATAAGCAGAGGCTGTCATAAGACCACCAGCCAGAATAACAAGAACCACCACCGGAATACCTGTCAACTCAGCTACCGGAATAGAAAACATTGCAATACCAACGCCAAACCATCCCATCTGTGTAAAAGTAATAATTGCAGAACAAAGCCAGGATCCTTTCTTTCCGAAAGCATGTCTCGCCATCAGATCCAGGGTAAGTCCCGTCTTGCATCCAATATATCCAAGAATTCCGGTATATACGCCAAGAATTGCATTACCGATAAGCAATGCACATATAAATTTTGTCATGTTCAGGCCGACACCAAGCTGACCGCCCGCACTCATGCTGGCAGAAAAAAAGGTAAATCCCATCATGATCATAAACATTGGTAAAAACCCTTTTCGCGCGCTGTCAGGTACAGCCTGAAGCTCGAAGTCCTGCTGTTTTTCATTTGTCTGGTTGTTTTCCATAACACCCTCCTGCTCTTTTTCTCTATTTTTCCTTAAAAAAAAGGTGCCAAGAGTATCTTAAAACAAAATACTCTGGCACCTTTGCCGCTCTAAAATATAGCACGGTAAGTATACTCTGTCAAGAAAATAACAGATTTGCAATATATAAGGAACTTTCCATTACTCCTTAAGGTCTCTGACCCATACCACCTTCCAGTGTCAGGGTCTCACCGTTCATGTACTTGAAGTCCGGAGAAGCAAGCTGAACGCAGACACGACCAATTTCTTTCTCTACATCACCATAATGTCCGGCAGGTGGCATTTTCACATTTGCCTTAAACGCTTCGGGATAATTTTTCTCAAAATTCTCCAACTGTGCTGTCCATGCCAGCGGGCATACGATATTGACATTGATACCGTCTTTGCCCCACTCTGTTGCGGCCACCCTGGAAAGACCACGGATTCCTTCTTTTGCCGCTGCATAAGCACACTGACCATAATTTCCGAATAATCCGGCACCGGATGCAAAGTTAACGACAGATCCTTTTGTCTCTTTCAGATATGGATAGCATGCTTTCATATAATAGAATACTGCATATAATCCAGAGTAAAGTGCCAAATTAAACTGATCGGTGGTATGCTCTTCCAACGGAACTCCGGATGCTGAAGCCTGTGCATTGTTGATCAACACATCAATTCTTCCAAACGTATCAATGGCCTGCTTTACAACGTTCTGAACGATGGCTTCATTGTCAGCACCGGCAGATACATCTGCCTGAACCGGAAGTACCTTGATTCCATACAAACGCTCGAGTTCTTCTTTTGCATCTTCCAGTTTCTTGACATTACGTCCGGTCAGTACCAGATTTGCCCCTTCTTTTGCATACGCTGTTGCGATACCATATCCGATGGAACCGCAGCTTCCATCACTTAATACTGCGCGTCCCCCTCCAGTAATAATTGCAGTTTTTCCTGTTAAAAATCCCATAATTATTTCTCCTTTCCTGTCACTCTCAAAGGTTTAGATTGTATTTTTTTCAATACATCGCCACTGAGATACAGTGTAACAAAACAATGATGGGATTTCAAGTTTTTTTCTTTATATTTATTTATTTTTCAGATAATTCAAAACTTCTACTGATAACATGATAGACAAATCTTATTATACAGCAAAATATGTCACATTTATTAGTGATGTCTTGCAAAATAATCTTTCACAAGTTTCACCACTGTACCTGACAACAGGAATAGCGCGATGAGATTCGGGATCGCCATCAGACCGTTGAATGTCTCTGCGATGCTCCAAAGCATACCAAGATCCATGGTTGCACCTATGATCGCTACCAGTGCATAAACCACCATGAAAGGTTTCACCCATTTTTCAGAGGACAGATACTCCATACAACGAGCGCCATACAATCCCCATCCGATGATTGTAGAAAATGCAAAACAACAAAGTGCAATTGCTGTAAAAACAGATACCCAATTGCCATAGGTTGCCGTGAATCCGGAAATTGTCAGTTCCGCACCTGCATCTGCGCCATATCCGACGGAAACACCGCTGCACAGGATAACCATAGCAGTCAGGGTACAGATCAGAATCGTATCTGTAAATACCTCAAAAATACCAAACATACCCTGTTTTACCGGTTCTCCGGTATCCGCACATGCATGCGCAATGGAACCGGTACCAAGACCAGCCTCATTTGAGAAAATACCACGTGCTACACCTTTTTTCATACTCAGGAAAAAGCTTCCTACAATACCGCCGGTCACAGAAGCCGGGTGGAACGCCCCATCAATAATAGAATAAAACACACCCGGTACACGATCGATATTTAAAAGAATCACACCAAAAGCAAGTACAATGTATAATAATGCCATGAATGGAATCAGGCGCTCGGTGACACGACCAATACGTTTGACACCGCCTAACAGAATCATTGCAACCATCACAGCAACAATAATACCAATGATCAGATTTGTAATTTTCGTAGCAGATTCCGGAATGATATTAAAATTGAGTAACGCAGAATTAATGGCAGTGGTAATGGTATTTACCTGTGTGGCATTTCCGGTTCCAAATACCGTTAATACTCCAAACAGTGCAAAAAGAACAGCCAGCCAGTGCCAGTGTTTCTTCAGACCGTTCTGAATATAATACATCGGTCCACCAACCCAATCTCCCACAGCATTTTTTTCACGAAAATGCACCGCAAGAGTTACCTCAGAAAACTTCGTACACATGCCGAGCAACGCAGAAATCCACATCCAGAATACTGCACCGGGTCCACCTATGGCAATCGCTCCGGCTACACCGGCAATATTTCCGGTTCCAACTGTGCCGGCTAATGCCGTACAGACCGCCTGAAACGGAGTCATAGCCCCATCTGAAGCATCTTTCTTATCAAAAATTTTTCCAATGGTAGACTTCATTGCATATGGAAATTTACGAATCTGCAGGAATTTTGTCCGCACACTCAAAAGCAGACCGACTCCGATAATGCAGATCATAGCAGGAACGCCCCAGATAAAGTTATTCACCACAGCGTTCACTGATTTAATAATTTCTAACATTCTTTCAACCTCTCAACTCATTTGTATTCTGCCTGTGTCAGGACAGACTTACAAAGTATAGCACACTTTTTTTCTACTGTACAGATTTTAATACAAAAGAGAACTGTATACAATGTATAAGCATACATTATCATACCGTTCTCTCGCATTGTAAAGCGTACATTCGCAATTATTTACGTTTCCAATCAAGCAAAATCTCGTCAATCATGGAAAAATGCTCTTTCAGTGCCAAAATACCTGCTTCCCTGTCATGCTCCCGTAAAGCCCTGACAATTCGATGATGGCAGTCATTTAACGCCTCTTTACTGGATTCTTCTTGGATAATCTCCCGGCGCAGATCTTTGACAAACTCATCAATCACACCGGAGCAGGCTTCCAGAATGTCCAGAATCAGAATATTTCCTGACGCTCTCGCCAGTGTATAATGAATTTTCTTATCCAACTCATTATTTACACTGGCATCTGTGCTTTTATCCAGTTTATTCACACAATCCTCCATCAATTTAATTTCTTCTTCCGAAGCATGATCCAGTGCCAGCGTAAATGCCAGTCGCTCCAGTGAATAACGAATCTGGCTGATCTGTATATAATCAATCTGATCCATGGCAAACATCATCCCCATGGTCTCCTCCAGACTGCTTTGGAAATCGCAGGTGATATAATTACCGGATCCCTGCTGAGAAGAAATGACGCCTGTCATATCCATAAAACGGATAGCTTCCCGGACAGAATTACGGCTGACTCCGAGTTCTTCCGCTATCTCCCGCTCCGGCGGTAGTTTCTCTCCGGGTTTCAAATCTCCTGTTAAAATTTTTTTCTTAAAATAGTCTACAACTATTCCATAGGTTTTCTGATTCTTTGCCACTGTATTTTTTATTCCTTTCATGAAAATAGGCATATCACACAAAGTGATATGCCTATTATAATTCAATTCATTAAATGAATCAACTATACATCCTATTTCTCATCAGCGATCGCTGCCTGTGCTGCTGCAAGACGAGCGATCGGCACACGGAATGGTGAACAGGATACATAATCAAGTCCGATCTTATGGCAGAACTCTACGGAAGAAGGATCTCCACCGTGCTCTCCACAGATACCACAATGTAATGTCGGGCGAACCGGTTTACCAAGTTTCAATGCCATCTCCATCAGTTTGCCAACGCCATCCTGATCCAGTTTTGCAAATGGATCATTCTCAAAGATCTTAGCATCATAGTATGCATCCAGGAATTTACCAGCATCATCACGGGAGAAACCAAATGTCATCTGTGTTAAGTCGTTTGTACCGAAGCAGAAGAACTCAGCCTCTGTTGCAATCTCATCAGCTGTTAATGCTGCACGCGGAATCTCGATCATAGTTCCAACTTCATATTTCAAATCAGCACCTGCTGCTGCAATCTCAGCGTCAGCTGTCTCTACAACAAATTTCTTAACATATTTTAACTCTTTGATATCGCCTACTAACGGAATCATGATTTCCGGTACCATATTCCATTCCGGATGAGCTTTGGATACGTTGATTGCTGCACGGATCACTGCTTTTGTCTGCATTTTAGCGATTTCCGGATATGTTACAGCAAGACGGCATCCACGATGTCCCATCATCGGGTTGAACTCTTTCAGACCTTCGATGATAGCTTTGATCTGCTCTACAGATTTACCCTGAGCATCAGCCAGTTTCTTGATGTCCTCTTCTTCTGTCGGAACGAACTCATGAAGTGGCGGATCAAGGAAACGGATCGTAACTGCTTCACCTTCCATTGCCTCGTATAACTGTTCGAAGTCACCCTGCTGATACGGTAAGATTTTCTCAAGAGCAGCCTCTCTCTCTTCTACTGTATCTGCACAGATCATCTCACGGAATGCATCAATTCTGTCACCTTCAAAGAACATATGCTCTGTACGGCAAAGTCCGATACCTTCTGCACCAAGTTCACGCGCTTTCTTAGCATCTGCCGGTGTATCAGCATTTGTACGAACTTTTAATGTTCTGTATTTGTCAGCCCATGCCATGATTCTTCCAAACTCACCAGCGATGGTAGCTTCTACTGTCGGGATTGCTCCGTCGTAAATGCAACCAGTAGAACCATCAAAGGAGATTACATCACCTTCATGATACTCTTTTCCTGCAAGTGTAAATTTCTTATTTTCTTCATCCATAATGATGTCGCCGCATCCGGATACACAGCAAGCACCCATACCACGGGCAACTACTGCCGCATGAGATGTCATACCACCACGAACTGTCAGGATACCCTGGGAAGCTTTCATACCTGTGATATCTTCCGGTGAGGTTTCAAGACGAACCAGAACAACTTTCTCTCCTCTTGCAGCCCATTCAACAGCATCGTCAGCTGTGAATACGATTTTACCGCAAGCAGCACCCGGAGCAGCACCAAGAGCTTTTGCAATCGGTGTAGCAGCTTTTAATGCAGCTGTATCGAATGTCGGGTGAAGCAGAGCGTCAAGGTTACGCGGCTCGATCATAGCTACCGCTTCTTTCTCTGTTCTCATTCCCTCATCTACCAGATCACAAGCAATCTTTAATGCAGCCTGAGCTGTTCTCTTACCATTACGTGTCTGTAACATGTAAAGTTTTCTATTCTCAACCGTAAACTCCATATCCTGCATATCTCTATAATGATCTTCCAGAGTTTTGCAAACCTGTACGAACTGAGCATATGCCTCCGGGAATTCCTCTTCCATCTTAGCAATCGGCATCGGTGTACGAACACCAGCAACTACGTCCTCACCCTGAGCATTGATCAGGAACTCACCCATCAGTTTCTTCTCGCCGGTAGCCGGATCACGTGTAAATGCAACACCTGTACCGCAATCATCACCCATGTTACCGAAAGCCATAGCCTGTACGTTTACGGCTGTACCCCAGCTGTACGGAATATCGTTGTCACGACGGTATACGTTTGCACGTGGGTTATCCCAGGAACGGAATACTGCTTTTACAGCTCCCATTAACTGCTCTTTCGGATCATCCGGGAAGTCCTGTCCGATTTTTGCTTTATACTCAGCTTTGAACTGTCCGGCAAGTTCTTTTAAATCTTCTGCAGTAAGATCTACATCAAAAGTAACGCCTTTTTTCTCTTTCATCGCATCAATGAGCTGCTCGAAATATTTTTTACCAACTTCCATAACTACGTCGGAATACATCTGGATAAATCTACGATAGCAATCCCATGCCCAACGTGGGTTATTGGATTTCTCAGCTAATACCTCTACTACGGTCTCATTCAGACCAAGATTTAAGATTGTATCCATCATACCTGGCATAGAAGCTCTTGCACCAGAACGAACTGATACGAGCAATGGATTCTCCTTGTCACCGAATTTCTTACCAGTAATCTCTTCCATTTTACCAATGTACTCGTTGATCTGTCCCTGAATCTCATCATTAATCTCACGGCCATCCTCATAGTACTGTGTACAAGCCTCTGTTGTAATAGTGAAGCCCTGTGGTACTGGAAGTCCAAGACCTGTCATCTCAGCAAGGTTTGCACCTTTACCTCCAAGAAGCTCGCGCATGCTGGCATTACCTTCGCTAAATAAGTACACCCATTTTGCCATTTCTAATTCCTCCTAAAATATACATTGTGTTTTGCAAACAGATATTGCGTCATCTGTTATTTTAGCAATTTTTCACATGAAGTTCCTTGTTTTCTCCGAAACTTCGTCTATATTTTACCACATTTTTTATAGATTTCAACCTTTTTTGTGAAATTTGTAACAAAATAATTACCTTTTTTTCACTACCCCACAAGTTGGTGACTATCCGCTCATTTTCCGCTTATATTCGATCATCCTGCATTATATATCTTACCTATTATACAGTAACAGGACCGACATTCTGCCTTCCGTTATTTTTCGGTGCTGCCTTCCTGTCTTCCCACAGCAGCGGAATTCCGATCACACCAACCGGAATGTCTGCATAAGCAAATGTATCTGCCACAAACTACGAGGTGACAATATTACGCAGCCATACACCTTTTTTAACAAGTATAAATCCAATAATGCATTTGACAAAATCTGCTGCCTGCACAAGTGCATAGATTGCAAGTACCGGAAGTGCGGTAAAACGACTGAGCGTAAACGCCACAGATACACTCACTACCCAAATAAATACACTGTCAAACAAAAATGTAATGATCGTTCTGCCACCGGAACGCAGTGTAAAATACGAGGCATGCAAAAATGCATTCTGTGGCATAAAAATGGCTGTGATTATGATAAAATATTTTGCCAGTTCTCTGGCCTCCGCATTCGTATTGTACAGGTTTGGGAATAACGGTGACAGCACGAGCATCGCCAAAGCCACAATCGTACAGCAGAACACAGAAAATGCAATCATCTTATTGTCTGTATCTCGCGCTTCTTTCATCTTACCGGCACCAAGCAGCTGTCCAACTACAATGGCCACCGAATCTCCCAGAGCAATGAATACAATATTAAATACATTGTTTACCGTATTTGAAATATTCAGACCTGCTACTACATTCAATCCACGTATAGAATAACACTGGGTCAGCATTGCCATGCCTGCGGCCCAGAAAGTCTCATTCAAAAGCAGCGGCGTACCCTGGATCAGGATTCTCCTTGTCATAGCAGCCGGAACCCGCATGGTGCGGTACAATCCTTCCGCAAAGACATGGTTCGCATGATGTCTGTGTGTCCATCCCATGACGATCAGAACTTCCACATATCGTGAGATCACCGTAGCAAGCGCTGCACCTCTTACACCCATTTTCGGGAAAAACAGCATTCCGTAAATAAGCATAAAGTTGAAAAACAGATTTACAAGTACTGCAGCAACACCTGCTTTCATCGGCAGCATAGTCTCTCCACACTCCCTCAGTGTACTGGCATATACCTGTACCATCATAAAGGCCGGAAGTCCCCACACAATAATGTCCAGATATTCCCGTCCATAACGCAACGTATCTGCCACCTGTGCTACAGTGCCTTCTCCTTTCAGATACATGTGAATCAACGCATCTCCCTGTGTCAGGAGCAGCACAATCGTTGCTGCGGTGATAATGATCACCATCCACAGCTTATACCGCATCGTGTTGCGTACGCCCTCCTGATCTCCTTTTCCAAAATATTGTGCTGTGAAAATCCCGGCTCCGGATACACCACCGAAAATACACAGATTGTATACAAAAATCAGCTGATTCACAATCGCAGCGCCGGACATCGGTTCTGTACCGATTCGTCCAATCATAATATTATCCAACAGACTTACAAAATTTGTGATGCCATTCTGGATCATAATTGGAATTGCAATCGAAAGAACCATCAGATAAAACTTTTTATCTCCGATGAACTTTCTAAAAAAACATTTCTTTTCTGTCCTCTCCATTGATCTAATCTCCCTATTTGTAATATGAACTCCCGGAATCGTTCTTTTTTCAAAAATATCAATTTCTCCAATAGAACAGCCACCGATATAAAACCGATGGCTATTCTATTGGTTGCATAACTTGGATTTTTCCATTCGTTTTATAAAATTCTACAACCCTGCCCTATTCTTGTGTTGTATCAATATACTACTCTTCCGATGTGATTCTGTCTGAGGTATATGGAAAATCAATTTTCAGATCACGGAAATAGTATTCCCGGTCTCTCTCCCCAATCTCTCTGGACACACGACATGGATTACCTACTGCAACCACATTTGCCGGAATATCTTTCGTCACGATACTGCCGGCACCAATGACACTATTATCTCCAATGGTAACTCCCGGAAGAATCACCGCATTACTTCCGATCCAGACATTTCTACCAATGTGAATTGGCAGAGAATAATGTGCTCCCATTCCACGATACTCCGGTTCTACCGGATGTCCGGTAGTACAAAGTGTTACATTCGGTCCGATCATGGTTTTATCTCCGATGAAAATATCTCCGTCATCTATCACACTCAGATTGAAATTTGCATAAAAACCGCCTTCCAGGTAGAGATGGCAACCATAAGACATATGGACACCATCTTCAATAAACACACTGTCCCCACATTTTCCCAGCAATCCTTTCAACAGTTCCTGCCGTTTCTTCCGGTCTTCCGGACGGGTATGGTTGTAATCAAACATTACTTCTTTACAATGTCTGCGCAGTGCATCCAACTCCTGTTCCTGTTCGATATCTATCGGATCCTTATGTCCGTGCTCATAAAAAAGCATTCCATTTGCTATTCTGTCTTTTAACTGCATCATATTATCCCTCTCTCTTTTTTATTTTTTATGGGTTCAGGCACAGAAATGCCCCCAGATTCCCCCGTTTTCCATGACTGGCTCTGTGAGAAAACAACAATTCCGGATTACAGCAGGTGCACACATCCGTCACTTCCAGATGATCTTTCTTCACACCAGCATCCAGCAGCACAATTTCATTCGCTTTCCACAAATCCAGCTGATATTTTCCATTTCCTTTATCAATCAGAATTTCTGACGTATGCCCGGGAAACGCCTGCATAAACTGCACAGCCACGTCCTCGCTGATCTCATAACAATCCTGGCAGATTGATGGTCCAATGGCGCAATACACATCGGATGCCTCTGTGCCAAATGCATTATGCATAGCTTCCAGTGTACATTTTCCCATACGTGCAACTGTACCACGCCAGCCGGAATGACTCAGTCCGATGCCATGGTGTACCGGATCCACAAAATATAATGGTACACAGTCTGCATAGAAAGTAACAAGTGTCAGCCCTGAAACATTTGTGATCAGGCCGTCTACATCCGTATAATCCCTTGGACAGATCACGCCCTTGCCCGCATCCTCTTTGGTCACCAGCCGCACATTTGTTGTATGAGTCTGATCGGAACACACAAGATGACCGTTGTCCGTCCCCAGTGTTTCTGCCACCCTGCGATAATTTTCTTCCACAGATTCTGTTACATCCCCACGGCTGAAGCTGAGATTCAATGACGAAAAAATTCCTTCGCTGACACCACCATACCGCGTAGTGAAGCAATGACGAACCACCCCGGTCTGATCCAGCAATGGAAAATGAAACAACGGTACCTGTGCCCCATTGTTCAGCGGATGCATCTCCAGTCGAAGGCGCTGTGCTCCTTCTTTTTTTCGCTTGATTGCAGATCTAATGCAGCATTCATCATCGTTTTGTTTTTCATTCTTATTATCGGCTGTCCGTTCTGTTATTGTATGTTCCATCTGTTCACCTTCTTTCGTTTCCATATCACATAGGCACAGTTTTTTCACAAAGCGGACATTCGCAATCCACTTTCGCTGCTTACTTATAAAGGCAGCATTTGTCACATCGAAAAATTCCCGCAATAGACAAATGCATTTTCCATCAGTTCTACAGCATCCGCCGAAACCTGCGCCACATCAAAACGACAGGGCTGATCCATCGGATACCCGTAGCGTCTCAGATAAAATGCTGCCGCATTGGATATTCGTTTCTGTTTCCGATAATCTACTGCCTCACAGGGAGAGCCATACCCCCGGTTGCTGCGGTATTTTACTTCTACAAAAATCAGATAACCATCTTTTCTGGCAATCAGATCAATTTCTCCAAAGCGACAACTAAAATTATGTTCCACAATATCATATCCATGCTGTTTCAGCCATCCAGCCACACGCTGTTCCTGTACTGTTCCGATTTTTCTTGTATTCATTTTTGCCTCTCTACTCTCTCCGGCAAATAACAAGATTTTATTTGTTTGTGTACTAAATCGCATAGGATGCTTGTACTCCCACTGAGAAAGACTTGTTTTTACTCAGCACTTGCAGAAGTGGGAGTCTTCTCGACTGAGATAAAATTATGTATAAAACTCCGCCTGTGAATCGGTGTCGCACCGTATTTTTTCAGTGCATCAATATGAGCCGCAGAGCCATATCCCTTATTGGATGCAAAACCATATTCCGGCATCACTTTATCATATTCCACCATCAGCCGGTCTCTGGTCACCT